>Ga0209172_10000643_pt1 | contig 92380 bp, 92 predicted proteins | sample LarsenN4metaG_FD_184113 | JGI IMG/M metagenome (GOLD analysis project Ga0209172, IMG submission 184113) | Hot spring sediment bacterial and archeal communities from British Columbia, Canada, to study Microbial Dark Matter (Phase II) - Larsen... ... | reverse complement strand
GCACCGCCGCCGCGTACTCCCGTCGCCCTTGTTCGGTCACGGCGCCTCCTTTCCGGGGTCCCGTTCGGTAACACCGGTTTTGAGGCACCGACCTCCGTTTCGGTAACGATTCTTTTGAGGGCGATCGCCTTGACACGTCCCGGGCGCGATGCTATGTGTGATGCGCACTCGTCGCCTGTTGGAGGGCACCCCCATGCAACTCAGGGCACTGGGCGCGCTCGTCTGCGCGGTGGCCGTCCTCGTCGGCAGCCTGCCCCCGGTCGAAGCGCAGGGGCCGATCCGGATCGGCGCCTCGCTGTCGCTGACGGGCACCTACGCCAAGCTCGGCAAGAACCAGCACGAGGGCTACAAGCTCTGCGAGAAGGACCTGAACCAGCGCGGCGGCCTGCTCGGCCGCAAGGTGGAGTTCGTCGTCTACGACGACCAGTCCACGCCGGCGACCGCCGTGCGCCTGTACGAGAAGCTCATCACCGAGGACAAGGTCGACGCGATCATGGGGCCGTATTCCTCGCCCGTGACCGAGGCCGCCGTCAACGTCACCGAGAAGTACAAGAAGGTCATGGTCGCGCCGCTCGCCGCGACCACGTCCATCTTCAAGAAGGGCCGCAAGTACATCTTCATGGTGATCTCGCCGGCCGAGGTCTACCTGGAAGGCCTCGTCGACATGGCCGCCAGGCGCGGGCTCAAGACGGTGGCCGTCGTCAACGAGGACACGCTCTTCTCGAAGGCGGCGGCCGCGGGCGCCGCCGACCTCGCCAGGAAGAAGGGCATGCAGGTCGTCTTCCAGGAGGCCTACCCCAAGGGCAACACCGACTTCTCGGCGCTCCTGACGAAGGTACGGGCGGCCAACCCCGACGTCGTCGCCGCCGCCACGTACTTCGACGACGCGGTGGCGCTGACGCGGCAGATGCGCGAGCTCAACGTCAATCCGAAGATGGTCGGCGTGACGGTGGGCGGCGACCTGCCGGAGTTCTACGACACGCTCAAGCAGAACGCCGAGTACATCTACGGCGCCACCCAGTGGGAGCCCACGCTGCCGTACTCCGGCAACAAGGAGTTCTACGAGACCTACAAGAAGGAGTTCAGCCACGAGCCCTCCTACCACTCGGCGGCCGGCTACGCGGGCTGCCTGATCTACGCCGAGGCCGTGAAGCGCGCCGGCACGCTGGAGTCCGACAAGGTCCGCGAGCAGCTGCTCAAGCTGGAGATGCGGACGATCTTCGGTGACTACAAGGTCGACCAGGACGGCTTCCAGACGGCGCACAAGATGGTGACGTTCCAGTGGCAGGGTGAGAAGAAGGTCACCGTCTGGCCCGACGACCTCGCCCAGGGCAAGCCGCGGTTCCCGACGCCGCCCTGGAACCAGCGATAAGTCGTCGGAGGGGGCCGCGACGGCCCCCTCCAGTCCCTTCCCCGTCGATGGCGCCGGCGGAGCCGGCGCGCGGACAGGACCGACATGCGGTCGGTGCTCGTGACGATGGTCGTCTCGACGACACCCCGCCGCGGAGCGCGTGCCCCCTCTTCCGCGACGCGCCGGCGCAGCCGCGCTCGGCGAGCGGCGCGCCCGCGCTGGTGAGCCGATCGATGGTCGAGGCGAGGGACGGTCGGCGGCCATGATCACGGCGGCGATGGTCGGGCAGGTGGTGGTGTCGGGGATCCTGGCGGGTGGGTTGTACGCGATGGTGGCGCTGGGGCTGGCGCTGATCTACGGCGTCATGCGCGTGATCAACATCGCGCACGGGCCGCTGCTGATGCTGGGGGCGTACACGACCTACTTCCTGTTCAGCGCCGGCGGCGTGAACCCCTTTCTCACCGTGCCGCTGTCCATGGCCGCGCTGTTCGTGGTCGGCGTCGTGCTGCAGCGAGCGCTGGTGTTCCGCGTCGTCGATGCGCCCGAGCTCTCCTCGCTGCTGCTGACGTTCGGCATCTCCATCGCCATCGTCAACATGGCGCAGCTGCTCTTCACCTCCGATCTGCGGGCGGTGGAGTACCTCACCGGGTCCTGGGTGGTCGGGCGGCTGGCCTTCTCGAAATCCCGCGTCGTCGCGTTCATCTTCGCCGCGGCCGTGACCGCGCTGGCCTTCGTGTTCCTCCGGTCCACCCGCCTGGGCAAGGCCATCCGGGCCACCTCGCAGAGCCGCGAGGTGGCCATGGTGTGCGGGATCGACGTGCGCCGCATCCACCTGCTGACGTTCGGCCTGGCCTCGGCGCTGGCCGCCGCCGGCGGATCGCTGCTCGCCGTGATCGTCGCCATCCAGCCGGAGATGGGCGGGGTCTGGACGTTCAAGTCGTTCCTGGTCATCGTGCTGGGCGGCGCCGGCAACTACCCGGGCGCGCTCCTCGGCGGCCTGCTGCTGGGGCTCGTGGAGCAGCTGGCCTCGCTGTTCCTCACCACGCAGCTGTCCGAGGTGGTCGCCTACGTGCTGCTGGTGCTGGTGTTGCTGGTGCGCCCCACCGGGCTGCTCGGCGGGCGCCAGACGTGACGCGCGCGCTGGTCGTGGGCGGCCTGGCCGTCGCGCTGGCGGCGCTGGCCGTCTATCCGGCGTTCGGCAGCGGGTACGGCGTGCGCTCCATGCTGCAGATCTTCATGTGGATCGCCCTGGCCGGCTCGTGGAACCTGATCTCGGGACTCACGGGGTACGTCTCGTTCGGCCACGTGGCCTTCTTCGGCGCCGGCGCGTACGCAGGCGCCATCGTCATCGTCCAGCACGGCTGGCCGTGGCCGGCGGCCGCGCTGGCGGGAGGCGCGGCGGCGCTCGTCCTGGCGGTGGTGATCGGCTGGCCCTGCCTGCGGCTCAAGGGGCCGTACTTCGCCATCGCCATGCTGGGCCTGAACGAGGTGCTGCGCGCGCTCGTGTCGTACTTCGAGGGCCTCACCGGCGGCGGCAGCGGGCTCTCCCTGCCCACCCTCGACGCCTCGGTGCCGATCTACTACGTGATGGGGCTGCTCGCCGTCGCGGTGACGGCCACGACGTACCTCGTCGTGGCCTCCCGCTTCGGGCTGCGGCTCATGACCATTCGCGAGGACGAGCTGGCCGCCGAGGCGATGGGGATCGACACGTTCCGCCACAAGCTCTACGCGTTCCTGCTCTCCGCGGTCGGCCCGGGCATCGCCGGGGCCCTCACCGCGCGCGACCAGGGCTACATCGAGCCGATCAGCGTCTTCCCGCTGGCCACGACGGTGACGATGATCGTCATGGCCCTCTTCGGCGGCAAGGGCACGGTGTGGGGGCCGGTGCTGGGCGCCGTCGCGCTCTTCGTGGCCCAGGAGGCCGTGTGGGCCCGCTACCCCTACGTGCACCCGATGCTCTTCGGCGCCATCATCGTCGCCGTGGTGCTCGTCATGCCCCGCGGCGTGCTGGGCCTGCTGCAGCTCCGGTACCGCCTGCCCCGGACCGTCTGATGCCCGGGCCCGTGCTGGAGGTCGACGGCGTCCGCAAGCGCTTCGGCGGCGTCATCGCCGTCAACGGCGTGTCGCTGCGCCTGGAGCCCGCGCGCATCTACGGCCTCATCGGGCCCAACGGCTCGGGCAAGACGACGCTCTTCAACTGCATCACCGGCGTGGAGCGCCTGGACGGCGGCCGCATCCTGCTCCACGGCCAGCGCATCGACGGGCTCCGCCCGTACCAGATCGCCCGGCGCGGGGTCGGGCGGACGTTCCAGGTGATCCGCGTGTTCCCCGAGCTCACCGCGCTGGAGAACCTGCTCGTCGTCACCCGGGGCGACCGCGAGGCCGCGGTGGCCCGCGCCCTCGAGCTGCTCGCCTTCGTGAAGCTCGAGCGGCTCAAGGACGAGTACGCCGGCAACCTGTCGTTCGGCCAGCAGAAGCTCGTGGAGTTCGTGCGGATGCTCATGCGCGAACCCAGCCTCGTCCTGCTCGACGAGCCGGCCGCCGGCGTGAACCGCACGCTGCTCAACGACCTGCTGGACGCCGTGCGCCGGCTGCGCGAGCAGGGCCGGACGGTGCTGCTCGTGGAGCACGACATGAAGGTCGTCATGGGGCTCTGCGAGACCGTGCTCGTGCTCGACCACGGCGAGAAGATCGCCGAGGGACCGCCGGGCGCCATCCAGGCCGACGAGCGGGTCATTGAAGCCTACTTCGGGAGGTAGCCCGGGGGGCGTTCCGGACGGCGCGGGCGAAGCCCGCGCGCGAACGGTGGCGATGCTCGTGGTGGGGGGGCTGGCGATCCTGGTCCTGTGGCTGGCGTGGACGTCGAGGCGCTGGCCGCTCGTGCACGACGCGCCGATCATGCATTACATCGCGTGGCGCATCCTCGAGGGCGCGGCGCCCTACCGTGATCTCTTCGACATGAACTTCCCCGGCACGTATGCCCTCCACCTCGGCGTCGTCGGGCTGCTCGGGACCGGGGATGCGGCGTGGCGCGCGTTCGACCTGGCCTGGCTCGCGGCCGGCAGTCTCGCCGTGGCCGCGCTGGCGGCGCCCTGGGGAGGCGTCGCGTCGGCGGGCGGCGCGCTGTTCTTCGCCGCGCATCACCTGGCGGGCGGCGCCGGGCAGGCGGGGCAGCGCGACTTCCTGCTGTGCCCGTTCCTCCTCCTCGGCGCCCTCGGCGTCGCGCGCTGGCTGGAGGCGCCGGCCGCCGCCCCGGCCGGGGGCGCGCCCGGTGCGGGGGCGCCACGCTGGAGGGCCCTCGTCGGCGCCGGCCTGGCGCTCGGCGCCGCCATCACCATCAAGCCCCACACGGCGGTCCTGGCCGCGGCGCTCGGGGCGTTCGTGGTCGCCGGCGGGCGCGGGCCCCGCCGTGCCGCGCCGGCGGCCCTGTACGCCGCCGCGGTGCTGGCGCCGCCCGCCGCGTCGGTCGCGTGGGTCGGCGCCCTGGGCGCGCTGCCCGCCTGGCGCGCCATCGTGCTCGAGTACCTCGTGCCCCTCTACGCCCGGCTCGGGCGTCCGCCGAGCTGGGGCTTCCACCGCTGGCAGGCCTGGATCCCGGTCGCCGTCGCGCTCGGCGTGACGATCGGCGCCACCGTGCGCCGCCGGCGCCTGACGTCGCGCCACGCCGTCGTGCTCGCCGGCCTGGGTTACGGCATCGCGCACTACGTGGGCCAGGGCAAGGGCTGGGAGTACCACGTGTATCCCGCCGCCGCCTTCGCCTCGGCGCTGCTCTTCGCCGAGCTCGGACGGCTCCTGCGCGCGCGCCGTCCGCTGGCCGGCGCGGCGCTGGCCGCGAGCCTCGTGGCGGCCGTCGTCATGCTGGGCGCCAAGGGCGCCGAGGCCGCCGACGCCGCCTGGATCGCGGACAAGGAGCGCCGCGTCGCCGCCATCGTCGCCGCGCTGCGCGGCCGGCTGGCGCCGGGCGACCTCGTGCAGGTGCTCGACACGACGGGCGGCGGCGTGCACGCGCTGCTCCGGCTGGGCGTGGCGCAGCCGACGCGCTTCGTCTACGACTTCCACTTCTTCCACGACACGAGCGCGCCCGTGATCCAGGCGCTGCGCGCCGAGCTGGTGCGCGGGCTCGACGCGAGGCCGCCGCGCTGCATCGTGGTGCTCGACGAGGGATGGCCGGCCGGCGGCCAGGAGCGCATCGCCGCGTTCCCCGAGCTGGCCGACCGGCTCGGGCGCGGCTTCCGTCCGGCCGCGCGGGGCGACGGCTGGGTGATCCATGCGCAGCGAGACGATCCGTAGCATCATCCGCGCGTACGACGACCCGGTGGTCCGGGCGTACTGCTGGGCCCGCTTCTGGATCCTCCGCCAGCGGTTCCTGGACGAGATCGGGCAGTACCTGCCGGAGACGGGGCCGGTGCTCGACGTCGGCTGCGGGTTCGGCCTGTTCTCGCTCTACTACGCGGCCACCGGCCCCGGCCGGCTGCTGCGCGGCCTCGACGTGAACCGCCGGCGGATCGCGCTCGCGCGGCGGGCGGCGATCCGGCTGGGCCTGGACAACGTGGTCTACGAGGAGGCGGACGCGCGCCACTACAAGGGCGACACCGAGTGCGCCGCCGCCTACATGCTCGACATCGTCCACCACGTCCCCCGCGCCGCCGTGCCGCCCCTGCTCGCCCAGCTCCGGCGGAGCCTGCCGCCCGGCGGGCTGCTGCTCGTCAAGGACGTGGACACGCGGCCGGCGCCGAAACGGTGGTTCACGTGGGCGCTCGACCGGGCCATGAGCCCACGCGCCCCCGTCGCCTACTGGAGCGCGGAGGCGCTGGCGGCGGCCCTGGAGACCGCGGGCTTCCGCGTGCGGCGGCACCTGATGGTGGACGTGCTGCCGTACCCGCACGTGCTCTACGTCTGCCAGGCGCGGCCGTGACCGCGGGGCCGGTCCTGCTGAGCGCCGAGGGCGTCACCGCCGGCTACGGCAAGATGGACATCCTGCACGACCTGACGCTGCGCGTGGAGGCCGGGGAGCTCGTGAGCGTGATCGGCCCCAACGGGGCCGGCAAGTCCACGGCCTTCAAGGCCATGGTGGGGTTCCTGCGCCCGCGGCAGGGCCGCGTGCGCTTCAACGGCGAGGACATCACCGGCCTGCGGCCCGACCTCGTGCTCCGGCGCGGCCTGGCCTACGTGCCGCAGGGGCGGATCGTCTTCCCCCAGATGACGGTGCTGGAGAACCTCGAGATGGGCGCCTACATCGAGCGCGACCGCCGGCGGGTGGCCCAGGCCCTCGAGCGCGTGTACGCGCTGTTCCCGGTGCTGGCCGAGCGGCGGCGGCAGCGCGCCGGGACCATGTCGGGCGGCGAGCAGCAGATGGTCGCCATCGCGCGCGCGCTGATGACGACGCCGCGGCTGATCCTGCTCGACGAGCCCTCGCTCGGGCTCTCGCCGAAGTTCGTCACGCTGATCTTCGACAAGCTCGTCGAGATGAAGCACGCCGGCTTCACCCTGATGGTGGTGGAGCAGAACGCCGCGCGCGCGCTGGCCGTGGCCGACCGCGGCTACGTCCTGGAGCTCGGGCGCAACCGCTTCGAGGGCGCCGGGCCGCAGCTGCTCGCCGACCCCGAGGTCAAGCGCCTGTACCTCGGCGGATGACCGCGCCCGTCTGCGTCGTGATGTGCGTGCACAACGGCGTGGCGCTGACCCGCGCCTGCCTGGACAGCCTGCGTGCCACGACGGTGCCGCTCGAGCTCGTCGTCGTGGACAACGCCTCGACCGACGACACGCCGGCCTTCTTCGCGACGGCGGCCTACCCCTTCGCCATCCGCTACCGGCGCGAGGAGCGCAACGAGGCCGTCATCGCCCGGCTCAACGCCGCCTGGCGGCTCGGCGCGGCCGCGCACGTGTGCTTCCTGCACAACGACACGGAGATGCTGGAGCCGACCTGGCTCGCCCGCCTGCTGGAGGCGCTCGCCGCGCCGGGGGCCGGTCTCGCCGGCCTCTACGGCGCCAAGCGCGTCCGCCGTGACGGGCGCCTGATGGGCCGATCGATCGTGCACGCCCTCGCCGAGGGACCCACCGTGCGGCCGCCGTGGGAGGACGTGGCCTTCGTGGACTCCGTCTGCATGTGCCTGCGGCGCGACCTGCTGGAGGCCGTCGGCGGCTTCGACGAGGGCTACGGCTTCTACCACGGCCACGACCGCGACCTGTCCTTCGCCGTGCGCGAGACCGGCCGCCGCTGCGTCGTCGTCCACGCCCCGTTCATTCACCGAGGCGGCGGCACGCGCGCCCGTGACTTCGCCGCGCGCCCGGACCGCGAGCGGGCCGACCTGGCGCTGCGCGATGCCGCCCTCGCCCGCTTCGCCGCGAAGTGGGCGCACCGGCTCCCCGCCGACGTGCGCCCGCCCGGCGAGCGGCTGCGCGACTGGCTGCGGGCCCGGCGGCGCCGCTGATCAGCGCGCGCCGAGCGCCTTGCGGACGGCGCCCTCGATCTGGTCGAGCTCGAAGGGCTTCAGGATGAGCTGGTCGATGCCGGCCGCGGCGAGGTCCTCGGCCGTGAGCTGCGCCCCCCAGCCCGTCACCAGCACGACCTTGGTGCCCGGCCGCGTGCGCTGGACGTGGCGGGCCACGTCCCAGCCGCTGGCCCCCGGCATGCCCAGGTCGGTGAGGACGACGTCGAAGGGCGCGGCGTCCAGGTGGGCGATCGCCGTGGTGCCGTCGCCGCACGCCGTGACGTGGCAGCCGAGCGCCGCCAGGGCGTCTTCCAGCACCTGACGCACGGAGTCCTCGTCGTCCACGACCAGCGCCCGCGTGCCGGCCAGCGGCTCGGCGTGCACCGGCGGCGCGTCCCGCACCTCGGGCGTCTCGGTGTCCGCCGTCGTCGCCGGCAGGCGGATGGTGAAGGTCGTGCCCTCGCCCGGCCGGCTCTCGACGTCGACCTCGCCGCCGTGGCGCTTGACGATGCCGTAGGCGACGCTGAGGCCGAGCCCGCTGCCCCGCGTGCCCTTCGTGGTGAAGAAGGGCTCGAACACGCGCTCCCGGACGGCGTCGGTCATGCCGGCGCCGGTGTCGCTCACGACGCACCGCACGCCGGCGCCCTCCGCGCCCGTGGCGAGCGTCAGGCGGCCGCCGGCCGGCATGGCGTCGAGCGCGTTCACCACGATGGCGGCGAGCGCCTCGCGCAGCTCCACGGGATCGCCGGCCACCTCGGGCGCCGGGCCGCGCTCCACGCGGACCTCGTAGGTGATCCCGCGCGCCTCGGCCTCGTCCTTCCACCGCGGCCGCGTGAGGTCGACCACCTCCTGCACCAGCTGTCCGAGCTCGACGGTGAAGAAGGCGCGCTCGCGGCGCGTGCGCGCGAAGTCCTGGATCCGCCGCATCGTGCGCGCGGCCTCCAGCGTGGCCTCCTCGACCACCCGGAGCTGCTGGCGTACCTCCGGCTCCTCGACCTGCGCCAGCAGCAGCTGCGCCCGGCCCAGGATGGCCGCGAGCGTGTTGTTGAAGTCGTGCGAGAGGCCGCCGGCCATCTCGCCGAGCGCGCGCAGCCGCTCGGACCGCACGAGCGCGCGCTGGGAGGCCGCCAGCTGGCTCAGCGCGGCCTGCAGCTCGGCGTAGAGCCGGCTGTTCTCGATGGCCACCGCGGCCTGGGAGGCCACCGAGGTGGCCAGCGCCTCGAACCGGGCCGGGAAGGGCCGCGCCTCGCGCTCGACGTGCTCGCGGGAGGTGAAGCGCAGCGCGGCGTCGGCCTTGCAGTTGATCAGCTGCATGACGCCGATCACGCGCGCGTCCGGCGTCCTGAGCGGCACGGCCAGCATGGACTTCGTGCGGTAGCCGACCTTGGCGTCGTACACGGCGTCCACGAGGTACGGCGCGCCCGCCGGCGGCGCGTAGGCGTCCTCGAGGTTCAGCGGCTGCCCGGTGGCGGCGACGTGCCCGGCGATGCTGGTGGGCCCGATGGCCAGCGTGCTGCCCTCGAACGGCGCGTCCACGCTGTCGTTCTGCACCACGGTGAAGCGCAGCCGCCGGCGGCCGGCGGCGTCCTCCTCCAGGAGGTAGAGCGAGCCGGCGTCGGCCTGGGTGATCTCGCGCGCTCGCTCCAGGACCAGGCGCAGGAGCGCGGTCGTGTCGCGCTCGGCCGACAGCGCCACGCCGATGGCGTTGAGCCGGAACACCTCGTCGCCGAGGCGGTCGACCGTCGCGCGCAGGCGCTGGTGCTCGGCCTCGAGCTGGGCGTGCGCGAAGGCACGCGCGAGCGTCTGGCCGATCACGGCGATCGGCAGGTCGGCGAGCAGGAAGGTGTGGACGTGCTCGGACGGCAGGACGGGCAGGCTGGCCTCGTCGCCGACCACGACGATCTGGATCGCGGGATCCGCCCCCTTGAGGGCGAGGGCGCGCACCAGGTCGGCGACGGTCGCGTCGACCAGCAGGACGGCGGGTGCCGTCACGGCGCCGGGGGTCGCCGGGCCCTCCACCACCGTGCGGCGGCAGCCCTGCAGCCGCTCGGCGACGCGGGCGGCCTGTCCGCCGGGGAAATGGAAGAGCCGGTAGCTCACGGGCCCTCGACCGTCCGACGACTGTCGTCCGGCCGGGGGCGGCTTGTCAAGCGGGGGCCGCGGCGCCGCCGCGACCCCCGTCAGGGCATGGTGGAGCTGAGGGGATTCGAACCCCTGACCCCAAGACTGCCAGCCTTGTGCTCTCCCAACTGAGCTACAGCCCCACGCGAGGCACCAACTTACAGGCCGGGTAGGGGGGTGTCAAGGAAGGCGGGGGGCGGTGATGTGGTGCCGGAGGTGGGATTCGAACCCACACGCCCTCGCGGGCAGGGGTTTTTGAGACCCCCGAGTATCGCCAGTTCCTCCACTCCGGCTCGGCCGTCATACTACCACCCCCGGATCGGCGATCGCGCGGTCCCGGCGGCGGCCGCGCCGCGATGCAAACGCGCAGCCGCTATGCCAGAATGGGCCCGCCATGGGTGAGCGCACCTTCGCCGAGGACGTCGAGCAGCTCGGCTACGGCGCGGGGCGCACGCTGCGCGGCGAGGGCATCCTGGCCATCACCAAGGCCCTGCTGCAGTCGGGGGTCAGCTACGTCGGCGGCTATCCCGGCGCGCCCGTCTCCCACCTGCTCGACGTCATGGCCGACGCCAACGAGCCGCTGCTGCGGCCCATGGGCATCTACTTCGAGCAGTCGGGCAGCGAGGCCGCGGCCGCGGCGCTCCTGGGCGCCTCCATCAACTACCCGATGCGCGGGGCCGTCACCTGGAAGTCGGTCGTCGGCACCAACGTGGCCTCCGACGCCCTCTCCCACGTGGCCTCGGCCGGCGTCGTGGGCGGGGCGCTGATCGTCATCGGCGAGGACTACGGCGAGGGCGCGAGCATCCTGCAGGAGCGCACGCACTCCTCGGCCCTCAAGTCGAGCGTGCCGCTCATCGATCCGCGCAACAGCCTGCCCGCGTTCGCGCGCTTCGTGGAGGAGGGGTTCGGCCTGAGCGAGGCGTGTCACGAGCCCGTGTTCTTCAGCATCCGCATCCGCGCCTGCCACATGCGGGGCGAGCTCGTCTGCAAGGACAACGTGCGCCCGCCGATCAGCATGCTGGCGCCGCTCGGCCAGGCCTCGTTCAGCCTGGAGCGCATCAACCTGCCGCCGTTCACGTACCAGATGGAGGCGCAGAAGTTCGAGCGCCGGCTGCCCGCCGCGCGCCGCTACATCGTCGAGCGCGGCCTGAACGAGCACCATCGCGGCGAGGAGCCGGACGTCGGCATCGTCATGCAGGGGGGCCTCTGGAACACGACGCTGCGCGGCCTGCAGGCCCTGGGGCTGGCCGACGTCCACGGCCGCACGGCGGTGCCGCTGCTCGTCCTCAACGTGCTGCACCCGACCGTGCCCGAGGAGCTCCTGGGCTTCCTCCGCGGCAAGCGACAGGTGCTGGTCGTCGAGGAGGGCATGCCGAACTACCTCGAGCAGGAGCTGAAGGCCCTCGCCCACGACGGCGGCCTCGACGTCGCCATCCACGGCAAGGACCTGCTCTCCCCGCACGGCGAGTACGTCCCGCAGCTGGTCATCACGGGGCTCAGGCGCTTCCTCGCCGGCGCCGCCGTCCGGTCGGTGCCCGTGTCGATGGTCGAGGATCGCTACCGCGCGCTCTTCGGCCACCAGGAGCGGATCCGGACGCTGCTGCCGCAGCCGGTCGCCAAGCGGCCGCCCACCTTCTGCACGGGCTGCCCCGAGCGCCCGGTCTTCAGCGCCATGAAGATCCTCCGCGCGCGCGAGCCGGCGGTGGGCGACACGCACGTGGCCCACGACATCGGGTGCAGCACGTTCTCCACGCAGGCGCCGTTCAACGTCGGCAACTCCGTGCTGGGCTACGGCATGGGGCTGGCCTCCTCCAGCGCCGTCGCCCCGCTGTTCGGCAGGCGGGTCGTGTCGGTCATGGGCGACGGCGGCTTCTGGCACAACGGCCTCGCCAGCGGGGTCGCCAACGCCGTGGCGAACAAGCAGGACTCCGTGCTGGTCATCCTCGACAACGCCTACGCGGCCGCCACCGGCCAGCACCACGTCCCGTCCACCGGCACCAACGCCCGGCGCGAGCCGACGGGGATGACGATTCCCGAGGCCCTGCGGGGCGTCGGGGTCAAGTGGATCCGGACGGTGAACTCCTACCGCATCGGCGACGTCCTGAAGACGCTCCGCGAGGCCCTCACCACGCGCGACGAGGGGCTGAAGGTCGTCATCGCCCGGGGCGAGTGCCAGCTGGAGCGCCAGCGACGGCTGCGCCCGCTCGCGCGCCAGGCGCTGGCGGCGGGACGGCCGGTCGTCCAGCCGCGCTTCGGGGTCGATCCCGACGTCTGCACCGGCGACCACTCGTGCATGCGGGTCAACGGCTGCCCCTCGCTCACCCTGCGCGAGAGCCCCGACCCCTTGCGCGAGGATCCCATCGCGCACGTCGACCACACCTGCGTCGGCTGCGGGGTGTGCGGCGAGGTCGCGCACGCCGCGGTGCTGTGCCCGTCGTTCTACGAGGTCCGGGTCGTGCGCAACGCCGCGTGGTGGCGCCGCTGGCTCGGGCGGGTCCGCATGGTGGTGATCACGAGGCTGGCGCCGGCGTGAGCGGCGAGGCGCTCGTCTCGATCCTGATCCCCGCCGTGGGGGGCCAGGGAGGCGGCGTGCTGGCCGAGTGGATCGTCGACGCGGCCACCCTCGACGGCGTCACCGCGCACTCGACGTCGATCCCCGGCGTGGCGCAGCGGACGGGCTCCACGACCTACTACGTCGAGCTGTTCGCGGGCGGATCGTCCGCCGAACCCCCGGTGTTCTCGCTGTACCCGGTGCCGGGGGCGCTGGACGTCGTGCTGGCGCCGGAGTTCCTCGAGGTCGGGCGCGCCATCGAGGCGGGCATGCCGTCACCCGGCCGCACCACGATCGTCGCCAGCACGCACCGGCTGTACTCGATCCACGAGAAGATGGCCACCGGGCGCGCCACCTATCCCCTCGACCAGCTCGAGGCCGCCGCCCGGGCGCTGTCGCGGACCTTCATCGGCTTCGACGCGCTCGCCGTCGCCCGCGAGCACGGCAGCGAGGTGAACGCCGTCCTCCTGGGAGCGCTGGCGGCCTCCGGCGCCGTGCCCGTGCGAGTCGAGGCGTTCAGGACGGCCATCGCGCGCAAGCGCGTGCAGGTCGAGGCGAACCTGCGCGGCTTCGACGCCGGGCTGGCGCGGGGGCGCGGCGGCGAGCGTCGCGCGGCGTCCCCCGCGCCGCCGCCGGCGGTGGTGGCGCCGCCGGCGGCCTTCGCGGCGGAGGTCGCCGCCCTGCCGCCGCCGGTCCGGGCGCTCGTCGGCCCCGCGCTGGCGCGGCTCGTCGACTACCAGGACGAGGCCTACGCGGCGCGGTACCTCGAGCGGCTGGCGCCGTTCATCGGCGGCGGCGCCGACCCCGCCCTGGCCGCCATCGTGGCCCGGTACCTGGCGCTGTGGATGACGTACGAGGACGCGATCCGGGTGGCGGATCTCAAGACGCGCGCCGGCCGGTTCGCCCGCATCCGGGCCGAGGTCGGCGCCGGCGACGCCGAGGTGCTGGTCACGGACTATCTCAAGCCCGACCTCGACGAGCTGTACGGCCTCCTGCCGCACCGGCTGATCGCGCCGCTGGCCCGCCGGGCCGAGCGCCGGTGGCCACACGGACGCCCGACCGCCGGCCAGCACGTGCGGACGACCAGCGTGCTGGGCTTCCTGCGCCTGTGGCTGCTCGCGCGCTGCCGGCGCCTGCGGCCCGTGTCCTACCGCGCGCGGCACGAGCACGAGCGGATGGAGCGCTGGCTCGGCGTGGTGCGCCGCGCTCGCGAGTGGAGCGGGGAGCTCGCCTGCGAGGTGGCGCGGGCGGCGCAGCTGGTGAAGGGCTACGGCGACGTGCGGCGCCGGATGACCGCGCTGCTCGACCACCTGCTGCAGTCGGTGCTCCGGGCGGGCGAGCTCGAGTCGGCGAGCGGCGCCGGCGTGCCGGCCGCGACGCGGCTGGCGGCCACCTATCGCCGGCTCGTGCTGCAGGGCCCCGACGGCGAGGCGCGCGCGCAGGCCCTGGCCGCCGACGTGCTCGCTCACCTGGAGCGGCACGAGCCCGGCGCGGCCCTGGCCCTCCTCGAGAACGCCGCGTAGTCGTCGGACGGGGCCCCGACCGCCCTCCCCCAGGACCGGAACATGGAGGCGCGGTCACGCGGCGAGGCTCCAGCGTTGCCGCGGCCACGATGGCCCGCGGCGTCGGCCTCCTGCTCGTCCGGATTCCTGCGTGGCCAGCGGCGTGCGATCGACGCGAGACGCCCTGGATCACGACGTCGCCCGGAGACCCGGGCGCGCCGTCAGTAGATGTGCTGGCGGGTGAAGACGCCGAGGCGGTCGAAGTCCTCGGCCGTGAGGTTCACGAAGTAGAAGGCGTGGCCGGTGTCGTCCGTGCGGACCAGCAGCGACATCACGCGCAGGGGCAGACCCCCGTCGGGGAGGTCGAACGAGAGCTTGGCGGCTGATCCCCGCCCCGTCGGCGCCTCCCCGCGCACGCGCATGCCGAACGGGCTCAGGTCGAAGGCCCAGCCCTCCCACTCGCCGCCGTCGTAGAGCGACACGCGGACCGGGAAGGTCACCCGGACGCGGTCGGCGCGCCGGCGCTCCGGGCTCCGGCCGACGTCGGCCAGCTGCCGATGCAGGGCGTGCGGCTCGATGTAGGCCAGCACCTCGCCCAGGCGCTGGAAGGGGACCGGCTTGCCCACGAAGTCGAAGGCGCCCAGGCGCAGGCACTCGCGCGCCTGGCTCTCGGTGGCCACCCCGGAGACGGCGACGATGGGCAGGCCCGACTCGCGCACCGAGCGCAGCTTCAGGAACTCGATGCCGGAGATGCCGGGAAGCTGGATGTCGAGGATGATGGCGTCCGGCCGGTCGGTCTCCAGGCGGCGCAGAGCCGCCTCGGCGCTGCGCACGAGCACCGGCTCGTGACCCAGCTCCACGAGGTAGTCGCGAAAGAGGGTGCTGACGTCCGACTCGTCCTCGACGACGAGCACGCGCATGCGTCGGCGAGTCTAGCACGCGGCCGCGCGCCCGGGCTAGGCGCGTGGCGGAATATCCGCCACCCGCAGCGTGCAGGTTCGAGCGGCGGCTCCGCCGCCGCAGTCCGTCCTGGGGGAGGTCTCGGAGGGGCCGTCGAGGCCCCCTCCGATTCGCTAGGCGCGTGTCTCGGGCGCGGTGAGGGCCGGGCCTCGCGTGCGAGCGCCCCGGCGGCGGAGGCTGACGAAGAACGTGCTCCAGAAGCCCGTCCACGCCACCGGCGGCCCGGCGTAGGCGAGCAGCGCGCGCGTGTCGAAGCGGTGGGCCAGCCGGTACGCGAAGCTGTAGAAGGCGACGATCGAGCGGGGCGTGAGCTCGCCGTTGTACCGGATGTCGAGGGCGACGTGCATGAGGGCGCCGAGCACGTACCCGAGCCCGAGCACGGACTCCAGCATCCAGGCCAGCGCGGCCTGGAGCGCGAGCAGTTCGTAGGAGTGCAGGACGAGCACGGCCCACCGCGCGCGGCCCTCCATGTAGTAGCGCAGGAAGGCGGCGGGCCGCAGGTCGCGCTGCCGGTCGAACAGGACGTAGTCGACGGCGTGATCGACGTCGATGAAGAAGCCGCCCAGCGCCACGCCGGCGGCGAGGGCCGGCGATCCCGTGAGCGCGACGACCGACACGCTGGCGACGGCCGTCGTCACGAGGTGTCCGCCGGGGCTCACCCCTCGATCATACGAGACCTCGGCGCCCCCGGCGAGCGTTCGGCGCGCGGCGTGGTCAGACCACACATGCTATACTCACGTCTCGTGCTGTCGGGATACCTGCCCGTCGTCGTCTTCGCCGCGTTCATCGTCGCCTTCGGCGTGGTGTCGCTCGCCGCCGCGCGCCTGCTGCGGCCCTCGCGGCCGGACGCGGTGAAGTCCATGAACTACGAGTGCGGCGCCGAGCCGATCGGCCCGGCCTGGGTGCAGTTCCCGGTGGGCTTCTACCTGGTCGCGCTGATCTTCATCGTGTTCGACACGCTGGCCGTCTTCCTGTTCCCCTGGGCCCTGATCCTGGGCTCGGCGGGCCTGACGGCGTTCTGGGTGGTGGCCGCCTTCGTCGGCATCGTGGCGCTGGGCTGGCTGTACGCGTACCGGGAGGGCGTGCTGGAATGGAAGTGAAGGCCCCGGTGCCCCGGGTGCCGTCACCGGCCTGGGGCGACGTGAAGGATCTGCAGGAGTGGGAGAAGTACCATCAGGAGCGGCCGGACGGGGACAAGACCTCGAACACGCTGGCCGCCATCGCCGACGCCATCCACCACATGCCGGGCGGGTGGATCGTGGTGACGTCCACGGACAAGATCTTCAACTGGGCGCGCAGCTCGTCGATCTGGCCGGTCACGTTCGGGCTGGCTTGCTGCGCCATCGAGATGATGGCCACCTTCGCCTCGCGCTTCGACGTGGAGCGCTTCGGGATGGTGCCCTGGGCCTCGCCGCGGCACTCCGACCTGATGATCGTGTCGGGGACGGTGACCATCAAGATGGCGCCGATGCTCAAGCGCATCTACGACCAGATGCCCGACCCCAAGTGGGTGGTGTCGATGGGGTCCTGCGCGAACTCCGGCGGCCCGTTCCGTCACGGCTATCACGTGGTCAAGGGCGTGGACCGCGTGGTGCCCGTGGACGTCTACGTCCCGGGCTGCCCGCCGACGCCGGACTCGCTGATGTACGGCCTGCTGAAGCTGCAGGAGCAGGTCGCGGCGTTCCAGAAGACGGGCCGGCGCGAGCCTGCGCCCGCGCGCGAGGGCTGATCCGAGCGTGACCGCCGAGGTGGTGGCCAGGGTCCGGGAGGAGCTTGGCGTCGAGGCCGTGGCCGAGGGCGCGCTGGTCACGGTGGCCCTGCCGGTGGAGCGCTGGATGGACGCCGCGCGCCTGGCCCGCGACGGGCTGGGCTGCCTCTACTTCTCCTGGCTCTCCGCCGTCGACTGGAAGGAGCAGGGCCTGGAGGTCCTCTGCCGGGTCGAGAACCTCGACAAGGGCATCGCCATCATGCTCCGCACGCGTCTGGGTCCGGGCGCCACCCGCTGCCCCTCGCTGACGGGCATCTGGCGGGGCGCCGACTGGATGGAGCGCGAGTGCTACGACATGTTCGGCGTGGTCTTCGACGGCCATCCCGACCTGCGGCGCATCCTCCTCGCCGACGACTGGGAGGGCCACCCGCTGCGCAAGGACTACGCCGTCGACACCCCCCACGCGCCGTACCGCTGAGAGGGAGGCGGGCATGATCCACGAGCTCCGGACCTACACGCTGCACCCCGGCCAGCAGCCGGAGTACCTGAAGCTGAACGCGGAGGTCGGCCGCAAGGTGCGTGGCGACCGGCACGGCACGTTCGAGGGCGGCTGGACGACGGAGTTCGGCACGCTCAACCAGTACGTGCACCTCTGGAGCTATCCGAGCCTCGACGAGCGGACGCGGCTCAGGAGCGAGCTGGCCCGGAACGACGAGTGGACGAAGGGCTACGTGCCGCAGATCCGCCCGCTCATCGCCGCCCAGGAGGCGAAGGTGCTGCTCCCCGTCCTGCCGCTGCAGCGGCCGGCCGACAGCGGCAACGTGTACGAGCTGCGCTGGTATCGCGCCCACACGGGGCGCGCCGGCGAGTGGCTGGAGCTGTTCAAGGCCGTCATGCCGACGCGGGAGAAGTACATGCGGCGCGTCGGCCTCTGGCAGACCGACCTCGGGCCGCTGAACGAGGTCGTGCACCTCTGGGTCTTCCGCGACCTCAACGAGCGCGCGGCGGCCCGGGCCCGGCTCGGTCAGGACCCCGCGTGGCAGAAGTTCGTCGCCGCCTCGGCGCCGCTGCTGGCGCACATGCAGGCCGCCGTGCTGATCCCGACGCCGGCGTCGCCGATGGCGTAGCGGAAGCCGCGTGACCGAGCGCCGCACCGTCGAGATGGGCTACGGGGGCAACGAGCGCCTCGTGATGAACATGGGGCCCCAGCACCCGTCCGCCCACGGCGTCTTCCGGGCCATCCTCACGCTGGAGGGCGAGACCGTCGTCGCCGTGGACGCGGTGATCGGCTACCTGCATCGCTGCCACGAGAAGCTCGGCGAGAGCCTGACCTACGTCCAGTACCCCACCATCGCCTCCAAGACCGACTACGTGTCGGCCATGACCGCGGAGCTCGCCTACGTGTCGGCCGTGGAGAAGGTGGGCAAGATCGACGTGCCGAGGCGCGCGCAGTACCTGCGCGTGCTGGTGGCCGAGCTGCAGCGGATCGCCTCCCACTGCCTCTGGCTCGGCACCTGGTGCATGGACATGGGGGGCGCGCTCGGCGGCGGGGCCACGATCTTCCTCTACTGCATGCGCGAGCGCGAGACCATCCTCGACCTGTTCGAGGCCCTCACCGGGGCCCGCCTGCTGTACGGGTTCCACCAGGTCGGAGGCGCCCGCTACGACCTGCCGGCCGGCTGGACCGAGACGTGCCGGGCCACCGTCGCCGCGGTCGAGCGCCGGATCGACGAGTACGAGGCCATGCTGGAGGACAACGCCTTCTTCCGCGTCCGCACCCAGGGCGTGGGCGTGGTGTCGGCGGCGCTGGCCCAGGAGGTCGGCCTGTCGGGGCCTCTGATCCGCGGCTCGGGGATCGAGTACGACGTGCGGCGCGCCGAGCCGTACTCCTCCTACGGCGACTTCGACTTCAAGATCCCGGTGGAGACGGCCGGCGACTGCTACGCCCGCTACCGCGTGCGCATGCGGGAGTTCCGCCAGTCCATGGCCATCGTCCGCCAGGTCCTGGACGGGCTGCCCGAGGGGCCGATCTCGTCCCGGCCCGGCGTGAAGTCCGTGGGCCAGGTGCGGATCGCCAAGGGCGAGGGCTACGCGCGCGTGGAGAGCGCCCGGGGCGAGGTGGGCCTCTACCTGGTCGCCGACGGCAGCCCCAAGCCCTACCGCATGAAGTGGCGCGGGCCCTCGTTCTCGAACCTGGCCATCTTGCCGCACATCATCCCCGGCCACAAGGTCGCCGACGTCGTGGCCATCATGGGCTCGGTCGACCCCGTCTTCGGCGAGGTCGACCGGTGAGCAGGCGCGCATGACGCTGCCGCCGGCGGCCTACCACGCGATCGCGGCCTTCGTGCTGCTGAACGCCATCATCCTGGTGGTGACGTACATCACGCTGCTCGAGCGCAAGTTCGCCGCGCGCATGCAGTCGCGGATCGGGCCGTACTACGTGGGCTGGCCGCACGGCTGGCTGCAGCCCATCGCCGACGCGCTGAAGCTGATGCTGAAGGAGGACGTCGTCCCCACGCCGGCCGACCGGGGCGTGTACAACCTGGCGCCGCTGGTCTTTCTCGTGCCCTGCATGCTGATCTTCGCCACCATCCCGTTCGCGCCGGGGCTGGGGCTGGCCGATCTCAACATCGGCGTCCTCTTCTTCCTGGCCGTCTCGGCGCTGGAGATCGTCGGGCTCTTCATGGGCGGCTGGGGCTCGAACAACAAGTACGCCCTCATCAGCGCCATGCGGGCGGTGAACCAGATCATCTCCTACGACCTGCCGTTCATCTTCGCGGCCCTGGTGCCCGTCGTGCTGGCCGGCTCCATGCAGATGTCGGTCATCGTCGAGGCGCAGGCCGGGTTCGGCGGCTGGTTCCTCTTCTACCCCGTCATCGGTCAGCTCACGTTCCTGGCCTTCATCGTCTCCACGATCGCCGCCGAGAACCGCGTGCCCTTCGACATCGTGGAGGCCGAGTCCGAGCTCGTCGCCGGCTTCCGCGTGGAGTACAGCGGGATGAAGTTCGCGCTCATCCAGCTGGGCGAGTACGCCCACATGCTGGGGACGGCGTTCCTGGGCGCCCTGCTGTTCCTCGGCGGCTGGCAGGGGCCGGGTCCGAGCTGGCTGGGGCCGCTGTGGTTCCTGCTGAAGGCCGTCCTCGTGTTCCTCCTGGTGACGTGGGTGCGGTGGTCCTTCGTGCGCATCCGGGTCGATCAGATCCTCGCCATCTCGTGGAAGCTGCTGCTGCCGGCGACGCTGGTGCTGCTGCTCGTCACCGCCTACGTGGTGGCGGCCGGAGGCGGGCGTGGCGCGTGACGGCCGGGGCGTCGGCTTCTGGGGCGAGCTGGGACAGCTCACGCTGGCGGTGGGCCGGGCCATGGGCGTCACCCTGCGGAACCTGCTCCGGCGCCCGGTCACCGTGATGTACCCGGACACGCCGCGGCCGTACCCCGACCGCTTCCGCGGGGTGCTGGCGCTGACCTACGACCGGGAGACGGGGGAGGAGAACTGCATCGGCTGCCGGCTGTGCGAGTACATCTGCCCGCCCCAGGTCATCAAGGTGGAGATGCTCAAGGGCGAGAAGCGCAACTTCGCCAAGCACTTCACGCTCGAGCTGTACGCCTGCGAGTTCTGCGAGCTGTGCGTGCAGGTCTGTCCGACCGACGCGATCGTCATGCTGAAGACCTTCGACCTCGCCACCGCCGACCGCCGCGAGCTGCTGCTCGACAAGGACCGCCTGCACGCGCTGGGGCTCGGCTTTGCGCCGTCGTGGGCGACGGGCAACCGCCTGCGCGACATGCAGGCGCCGCCCAAGCCGGCGAAGGGCGAGGCGAGGGCCGAGAGCAAGGCCGCGGCGACGGCGGACGCCAGGGGGGACGGGAACGGGTGACCGCCGAGGGGATAGCGTTCGGGCTGGTGGCCGCCGCGCTGCTGGCCTCGTCGCTCGCCGTCGTCCTCACCCCCGACCTCTTCCACGCCGTGCTGTACCTGGCGGGGGCGCTGGTCGCCACCGCCGGTGTGTTCCTGCTGCTCGAGTCGCCCTTCCTCTTCGCCGTGCAGCTCCTGCTCTACGCGGGCGGTGTGGTGACGGTGATGGTGTTCGCCATCATGCTCACCGAGCGGCTGGTGGGCGAGCGCATCACGCAGACCAGCCGCTGGGTGCTCAACGGCGCCATCGTCGGCGTCGCCGTCCTCGCCGGCGTGGCCGGCTTCGTGATCCGCGTCCCGGCGCCGCCGGCGCGCTCGGCGCCCGGCGTCGAGCCCATCGCCGGCGTGGCGCGGGCCCTGGTCGGGCCCTTCGCGCTGCCCCTGGAGCTGCTGGGCGTGCTCCTGGTGGCCGCGCTCCTGGGCGCCCTGTACCTGGCCCGGACGGAGGACTGACGTGGGCGCGCCCGGGCTCCACGCCTATCTGCTCCTGGCCGCGCTCGTCTTCGCGATCGGCCTGTTCGGTGTGCTCACGCGGCGCAACGCGATCGGCATCCTCCTCGGCATCGAGCTGATGCTGAACGCCGTCAACATCAACCTGGTCGCGTTCGCCCGCTTCCACGGCGACCTGGTCGGGGTCGTGTTCGCGCTGTTCACCATCTCGATCACGGTGGCCGAGGTGGGCGTGGGGCTGGCGATCGTCATCGCGATCTTCCGCGCGCGCCGGACGGTCGAGGCCGACCACCTCAACCTGCTGCGAGGCTGACCGGTGCCCGCGACCTCCCGGCTCGCCCTGCTCGTGCTCGGGCTGCCGTTCGCGGCGTTCGTGCTGCTCGCCCTCCTCCCGCCGCTCCGCCGCCGCGGGCGGCTGGCCGGGCTCGTGGGCATCGCGGCCATGGCCGGGGCGTTCCTGGCCGCGCTCGGCGTCTGGCGCGGCGTGCGGGGCGGCGCCGGCGGGCCGACGACGTGGGCCTGGATTCCCGCCGACGGCGGGCCCATGGCGACCGTCGGCGTGATGGTCGACGAGCTGAGCGCGGCCATGCTGCTGCTCGTCACGCTGGTCTCGCTGCTCGTCCAGCTGTACTCGCTGTCGTACCTGTCCGACGAGCCGGCGGCCGGTCTCGGGCGCTACTACACGTACCAGTCGCTGTTCGCCGTCTCCATGCTCGGCCTCGTGCTGGCGCCGTCCTTCGTGCAGATGTTCGTCTTCTGGGAGCTGGTCGGGCTCTGCTCGTACCTCCTGATCGGCTACTGGTACGACCGGCCGGCCGCGGCCCGCGCCGCCGTGAAGGCCTTCTGGGTCACCCGCCTGGGCGACGTCGGCTTCGTCATCGGCATCGTGATGCTGTGGGTGGCTACCGGCACCTTCGAGTTCTCGGGGCTGTTCCGGATGGCCGCCGAGGGAGCGCTGCCGCCGGCGGCGATGCCGACCATCATGACGCTCATCTGGTTCGGCGCCGTCGGCAAGTCGGCCCAGTTCCCGCTGCACGTCTGGCTCCCCGACGCCATGGAGGGGCCCACGCCGGTCTCGGCGCTCATCCACGCCGCCACCATGGTGACGGCGGGCGTGTTCCTGGTGACCCGCGCCATGCCGCTGTTCATGCTGGTGCCCGACGTGCTGGCCCTGGTGTGCTGGGTGGGCGCCTTCACCGCGCTGCTGGCGGCGACGATGGCCTGCGTCGAGGCCGACATCAAGCGGGTCCTGGCCTACTCGACCGTCTCGCAGCTCGGCTACATGATGGCCGCCGCCGGCGCCGGCGCCCCCGACGCCGGGTTCTTCCACCTGCTGACCCACGGCCTGTTCAAGGCGCTGCTCTTCCTCGCCGCCGGCGCCGTGATCCACACGGTGGGCACGAACGACATCTTCCGCATGGGCCGGCTGTTCCGCGCGATGCCGCAGACCGCGGTCGTGTTCCTGGTCGGCACGCTGGCCCTGGCCGGCGTCTGGCCGCTCGCCGGGTTCTTCTCCAAGGAGGCGGTGCTGGGCGGCGTGTGGGCGGCCGGCCGGACGGCGCCCTTCGTGATGCTGGCCCTCACCGCGTTCCTGACCGCGTTCTACATGTTCCGTGTGGTCTTCATCGCCTTCTTCGGCCGCCCGCACCCGGCGTCCGGCCCCCACGGCGCCCACGCCGGCCACCTGCACGACGCGCCGCCGCTCATGGCCGCGCCGCTGTGGGTGCTGGCCGCGCTCACGGCGGCCGTCGGCGTGCGCTTCGCCCTCGGCGGCGGCGGCGGGGAGCACCACGGCCCCGCCTGGCTCGCGCCCGTCTCGCTCGGCCTGGCCGCGGCCGGCATCGCCCTGGCCTGGGCCGCGTACCAGCGGGGCGTGGTCGATCCCCGCCGGCTGGCCGCGGCGCTGCGCCCGCTCGATTACGCCGCGCGCCACCGCTACGGGCTCGACGCGCTCTACGCCGGCCTCTATCGGGGAGTCATGCTGGGCTTCTCGCGGCTCGTGGGCTGGATCGACCGCTACCTGGTCGACGGCGTGCTGAACGTCCTGTCGGCGTGGACCCTCCGGGGTGGGGACCGCCTGCGCCGGATCCAGAGCGGTCGGGCCCAGGACTACGTCTACGGCGTCGCCTTCGGCGTGCTGCTGCTCCTCGTCTGGGCGCAGTTCTTCGCACGATGACGCCACCGACGTTCCCCTATCTGTCCCTCATCACGTGGGCGCCGTTCGTGGGCGCCCTGCTCATCATGTTCACGGCCCGGCACTCGCCGCTGGCGGTGCGGCTGATCGCGGCCATCACCACCGGGGTGTCCACGGCGGCCTCCCTGTGGATCTACGTGGCCTACGACCGCGAGGCCGCCGGCTTCCAGTTCTACGAGCGCCTCTCGCTGGTGCCGCCGCTCGGCATCTCGTACGAGCTCGGCGTGGACGGGATGAGCCTGCTGATGGTGCTGCTCACGTCCATCATCATCTTCGCCGGCGTCTTCGCCTCCTGGACGGTGGCCGTGCGCAGCCAGGAGTTCTACGCGCTGCTGCTGGCGCTGGTGACCGGCGTCTACGGCGTGTTCGTGTCGCTGGACCTCTTCGTGCTGTTCCTGTTCTACGAGCTGGCCGTGCTGCCGATGTACCTGCTCATCGGCATCTGGGGCTCGACGGGAGAGGTGCGGCCGCGGGGCATCTTCGCGTGGGCCTACCGCGAGACCGGCGTGGGGACCAAGGAGTACGCGGCGATGAAGCTGACACTGTACCTGCTGTTCGGGTCGGCCTTCATCCTCGTCGGGATCTTCGCCCTCTACGTCAACGCCGGCATCACGTCCTTCTCGTTCCTGGAGCTGGAGGCCGAGGCCTTCACGCCCGGCGTGCAGCGCTGGGTCTTCCTGGCCTTCTACGTGGGGTTCGGGATCCTGGCCGGCATCTGGCCGCTGCACACGTGGTCGCCCGACGGCCACGCCTCGGCGCCGACGGCGGTCTCGATGCTGCACGCCGGGGTGCTGATGAAGCTCGGGGCCTACGGCGTGGTCCGCGTGGGCATGGGCCTGCTGCCCGAAGGCGCCGCCGACCTGGCCTGGCTGGTCGGCTCCATCGCCTGCGTCAACATCGTGTACGGCGCGCTGTCGGCGATGGCCCAGGTCGACCTGAAGTACGTGATCGCGTACTCCTCGGTGTCGCACATGGGGATCGTGATGCTGGGCGCGGCCACGCTGACCGAGGCCGGGCTCAACGGCTCCGTCTTCCAGATGTTCGCCCACGGCATCATGACCGGGCTCTTCTTCGCCCTGGTGGGCCTGGTCTACGAGAAGGCCCACTCGCGGGAGATCTTCAAGATGGGCGGCTTCGGCCGCGCGATGCCGGGCATCGCCACCGCGTTCACCGTCGGCGGCCTGTCGTCGCTCGGCCTGCCGGCCACCGCAGGCTTCGTGGCCGAGCTGCTGACCTTCATGGGCGCCTGGCGCTCGGCGCACGGCTGGTGGCTGTACCCGGCCGTCGCCGGCACGTTCCTGACCGCGATCTACGTGCTGCGCGTCACCAGGCAGATCTTCTGGGGACCGCCGTCGCCGCACTTCGAGCATCTCGAGGACGCCCGCGGACCGGAGTGGGTGGCCCTCGTCATCCTGGTGGCCGTGCTCGTGCTGTTCGGTATGGCGCCCGGGCTCGCCATCGCCCCCGTGGACACCGCCACGGTGCCGCTGCTGGCGCGGATCTTGACCCCGTGAGCCCCTTCGCCGTCGAGATCGGCACGGGGGCCCTGCTCCTGACGGTGTTCGCGGCCACGCTGGGGGCGCGGGGCGAGGACCGCCGCTGGATCGGCTGGCTGGCCACGGCCGGTACGCTGGTCCTGACCGGGCTGGCCTTCGCCGCCGCGCCGGCCCCGCCCCAGCTCGGCGGGGCCTTCGTGCAGGACGGGCTCGCCGTGTTCGCCAAGCGGCTGTTCCTGGCCGCCACCTTCATCGCCTTCCTGGGCGGGCTCGGCACGCCGGGCACCCCCTTCGGGCGCCGCGCCGGGGAGTACCACCTGCTGGTGCTGGCCTCGCTGCTCGGCATGATCGTGCTGGCCTCCGCGCGCGACCTGATCCTGCTCTTCGTCGCCTTCGAGCTGATGTCGATCCCGCTCTACGTGCTCGCCGGCTTCGCCAAGCGCGAGGCGACGGCCGTGGAGGCGTCGCTCAAGTTCTTCCTGGTGGGCAGCGTGTCGTCGGCCGTCATGGCCTACGGGCTGTCGTTCGTCTACGGCGCGGCGCGCACCACGAGCCTCGCCGGCGTGGCGCGCGCGCTGCCCGCGGGCGACCCGCTGCTCCTGCTCGGCCTGGTCCTCGCCTTCGCGGGCTTCGGCTTCAAGATCGCCGCGTTCCCCTTCCACATGTGGGTGCCCGACGCCTACGAGGCCGCCTCGACCCCGTTCGTGGCGTGGCTCAGCGTCGCGCCCAAGGCCGCCGGCTTCGTGGCCGTGGTGCGCGTCTACTTCGAGGGGGTGGGGCCGGAGGCGGCGCGCTGGATGTCCCTGGCCGCGGCCCTGGCCACGGTGACCATCGTGGCCGGCAACCTGATGGCCCTGCCCCAGCAGAACGCCAAGCGGCTGCTCGCCTACTCGGGCATCGCCCACATCGGCTACATGCTGGTGGGGCTCGCCGCCGCGTCGCCGTCGGGGACGGCGATGGTGCTCTTCTACCTGGTGGCCTACGTCTTCGGCAACATGGGCGCCTTCCTGGTCGTCGACGCCGTGCACCGCTCGGAGGGCTCCGAGCACGTGGCGTCCTTCCGCGGCCTCGCCCAGCGCTCGCCGCTGCTGGCGCTGGCCATGCTGCTCTTCCTGCTCTCGCTCGGCGGCATCCCGTTCGTGGCGGGGTTCTGGGCCAAGCTCTACGTGTTCTGGGCGGCGGCCGCCGCCGGGCTCTACTGGCTCGTGCTCGTCGGCGCCATCCTGACCGTCGTGGCGCTCTTCTACTACCTGGTCGTCGCCCGGCGCATGTACATCGACGCGCCGGTCGTCCAGGGGCCCGTGCGCGTGCCGGGGACGCTGGCGGCCGCGGTGTTCCTGTGCGTGGTCGGGGTGGTGGCGCTCGGCGTGTGGCCCAAGCCCATGGTGATGGCCGCCCTGCGGGTGGCCGCACCGCTATTCTAGTTGGAGGGGGCCCCGGCGGCCCCCTCCAGGACCTCCCCCAGAGCACGATGGCGTGGGCGAAGCCCGCGCCGGCTCGATGCCTGGCTGCGGGCCAGCCGCGGGCACTGGAGCGTGCGCGACGGGCGCAGGGTGGCGATATGGAGCGCCGGCGGGGTCAGCGGTCGTCGAGGACGTCGAAGGCGACGCCGCGGGAGCGCATCCAGCGGACGGCGAGCAGGTCCACGAAGGCGCGCACCGTGCGGTTGCGGACGCCGTACTTCGACTCGCCGTGACGGCGGGGCCGGTGACGGACCTCGACCTCGATCACGCGGAATCCGGCCTGCTTCAGGAGCGTCGGCACGAACCGGTGCATGCCGTGATACGGCGGGATCGCCCTGAGACACGCCCGGTGCATCGCCCGCAGCGTGCAGGCGCTGTCCCGGACGTCGTCGCGGAGCACCGTCGAGCGCACGCGGTTGGCGATCCGCGACGACAGCCGCTTGAGCCAGGGATCCTCCCGCCGGGCGCGGAAGCCGAGCGCGGCGTCGTAGCGATCGGTGAGGGCGACGAGCGGCGCGATGTCGTCGGGGTGGTACTGCAGGTCGGAGTCCATGGTCACGACGATCTCGCCGCGCGCGGCGGCAAAGCCGGCCAGCAGGGCGGCGGTGAGGCCGGCGTTGGCGCGCAGGCGCACCAGGCGGATCCGCTCGTCGGCGTGGGCCAGGCCCCGGACCACGTCGGCGCTGGCGTCGGTGGAGCCGTCGTCGACCACGACGACCTCGGCCTTGCGCCCGAGCCGGCCCAGCGCGGGCTCGAGCTCCGCCCACAGCGGCGGCAGGTTCTCGGCCTCGTTGTAGACGGGCAGGATGACCGTCACGTCCGGGGCCGCGCTCACGGCGCCGCCACCACGTAGTGCCGGTCGGCGACCTGACGGCGGCCGACGATCCGCCACGACGGCAGCCGCGGCGCCACGTCGGCCCAGTGACGCATGCTCGTGATCATGGCGCTCGGGGTGGCCCGGGCCACCTCGACGGCGCGCTCCAGCGTCTCGGCGATGATCACCGGGCGCGGCGTGTAGAAATCGAAGGACAGCCGCATCTCGGGGTAGGCCACGATCACGCCGGCCGGTCCCGCGCGCTGGGTGGCCGCCGCGGCCAGCGGCCGGAGGTCGTTGTCGCGGGCGTAGCGCGGCGGGTACCGGATGCCGACGACGAGCAGGACGCCGAGGAACACCATCGCCGCCGCGGCCGCCCCCCCGGCGTACCGGCCGCGCCAGGCGGCGACGGCGTTCACGAGCGCCGCCGCCGCCAGCAGCGCGATGATCAGGCCGAGCTCGCCGGTGCCTTCGGGCACGTAGGCCTTGTCGTCGCCCTTCACGCGCGGCAGCAGGAAGGGGCCGACGGCCGCGATGGCCACGAGGGCGGCGCTGAACGTCCACGACGCGGCCCGCACCGCCGCGCGGCCGCCTCGCGCCGGCGCCCGGCAGAGGAACTCGGCCACGAGCAGCGCCAGGCCGGGGTACACGGGCAGCAGGTAGCGCGCGCGCGGCGTGCCCGAGAGCGCCAGGACCGCGAGCAGGGCGAGCGTCGCCACGCCGACCAGGCGGCGGCCCTCGTCACGGTCGCGGGGCCACCAGAGGACGGCGGCGGCGAGCGCGATGGTCCACGGCATGAAGTTGCCGAGCAGCGAGCCGAGCTGCGACAGTCGTGGCTCGATCCCGCCGTGCAGGTACCAGGGGCCGTAGTGCCCGACCAGCACCGTGGACACGAACCGGCCCTGCGACTGCGTCATGTAAGGGCCGAACCAGGCGAGGGCGAAGAGGGCATAGACGGCCAGCGCGGCGCCGGGCCGCAGGCGCGGCAGCGCGCGCACGCCGTACGTCGCGGCCACGGTGACGACGGCGGCGGCGAGGACGGCCAGGCCGGCCGGGCCCTTCGAGAGGACGGCCGCGCCGACGCAGGCGTGGAAGAGGACCACGGGGCCGCCCGGCCAGCCGTGGCGGGCGGCGCGGACGAGGCAGTAGAGCGCCCACGTCATCCACGCGGTCATCATCACGTCGGACAGCACCGCGTGGCTGAAGATGAAGAAGGCCGGCGTCGTCGCGAGCGCGAGCGTGGCCAGCAGGGCGACGGGCCAGCCCCACAGCAGCCGGCCGATCGCGGCGACCGCGGCCAGCGTGGCGAGCGAGGACACCACCGAGGGGATGGCCGCGGTCAGCTCGCTCACGCGCCCGGCCGGGAGCGACACCAGGGCGATGGTCCAGAAGTAGAGCTGCGGCTTGTTGAGGTAGAGCTCGCCGCGCAGCTCGGGGACGAGCCACCGTCCGTGGTCCAGGATGTCCCGCGCCAGCACGGCGAAGCGCGCCTCGTCCGAGGACCAGAACGGCTTGCGTCCCACCGGCGTGGAGAACACCACCGCGGCGGCGACGAGGACCAGGGCCAGCGCCAGGCCGGGATGGCGGCGGCTCATCGCCGCGCCGGGACCGGCGCGGCATCGGCGCGTCGGACGACGCGCATGTCCCAGGCTCGCACGCGGACGACGTCGAGCTCGACCACCGGGCGCTGCAGCTGCCCCTGCAGCGCGTTCCACGCCCGGCTGTCCAGCACCACCGGCGGCGCGTCGGGGCGCGCCAGGTACGCGTTGAGCTCCTCGGGGCTGCGGAGCCGGACGAGCGGCCGCCCCAGGTAGAAGTCGAGCGGGAAGTAGCGGCCGCCGTACACGGCGGCGTCGCCGCCGGCGGCGTGGCGTTCCAGGCGCTCGGCGAGGCGCGGGTAATCCTGCGTCCGGTTCACCCACGCGGTGTAGGGATGGACGGCCCACGCGAGCAGCAGCAGCGTGGCGCCGGCGGTGCCGCCCACGAGGATCGCGAACCGGGCGTGACGCAGGCCGGCGAAGAGGGCGAGGCCGAGCCCCGCGAGCGCCGCGTAGATCGGCAGCGCGGGCCACGACCAGGTGCCGACGAACCACTCGGGCGAGCGGCCGAGCCAGGCGTGCGCCACGACCCCGGCCGCGGCACCGCCGAGCCCGACCCAGCCCAGCACGCGCCGGGCGGCCGGCCACGCCTCGAGTCGCTCGGCGGCCCACCACGCGACCACGAGCGCGGCGCCGGGATAGACGGGCAACAAGTACCGGCGCCGCTGGTTCTCGGCCAGGAGCACGACCACCAGGGGCACGATCGCCGAGAGCAACGCGAAGCGCACGCCCGGCCGGCGGCGCTCGCGCCACGCCATGGGGAACGCCAGCCACGCCGGCAGCGTCCATGGCAGGAAGCCGGCCACGGCGTCGACCAGGGCGTTGCCGAACGTGTCCGCGGACGGCACGCCGAGGTACCACGACAGCCAGTTGCCGACGACGACGTTGCTGGCGAACGTCGACGCCCCCAGGCCCACGAAGGGCCCCACCCAGGCCAGCGTGATCGCGGCGAAGGCGGCAGCGCCGGGCCAGCTCCACAGCCGGACCAGCGCGGCGGGCCCACCCTCGGTCCAGAGCCACACGGCGGCCGGCAGGACGGGCATGAGCCCCACGGGGCCCTTGGCGAAGCAGGCCATCGCGACCGAGGCCCAGAACAGGACGAGGAAGCGGCCATGCACGCCGGGGTCGGTCGAGCGCCAGAACGCCCAGGCGGCGGCGCTGACGAAGGCCAGCACCAGCATGTCGGGGAGCACCTCGAGGCTGTGCTGGAAGAAGCCGTACGCGGTGGTGAGCACGAGGCCTGCGGCGACGCCGGTTCGCACCCCGAAGAGTGCCGCCCCGAGCAGGAAGGTCGCCAGCGCCGCGGTCACCGCGGCCAGGGCGACGGGCAACCCGGCGGTGACCTCGGTCACGCCGCCGCCCAGCCGGGCGAGGGCGGCGATGCTCCACGGGTAGAGGGGCGGCTTGTTCCGGTAGTGCTTCTCCCGGACGACGGCGTCGAACCACACGCCGCGCTGCAGCATGTCGCGGGCTATCAGCACGAAGCGCGCCTCGTCCGACGTGGTGATGTACTGGCGTCCGACGGCCGGCAGGACCAGCGCGGCGGCGATCGCGCACACCAGCAGGGCGCCGCTGAGACGGCGACGCCGATCGGCACCTGCTGCGGTCGCCGGTGCCGACAGGACGGATGCGACAGACATCGAAGCGCGATTATAGCCGCCTAAGTCCCTGATGTGACGGCCATAATTTCCACGGCGTTGACACGCCGCGGGTGGTTGCCTATGATCTGTACCGACTGGTCGGTACAATGACGCTCCCGGCAGCCGCCGCATCGCGATCGAGAGAGGGCAAGCAGACCCGCGACGCCATCGTCGCCGCGGCGAAGCGGCTCATGCAGATCAAGGGCTACCACGCGACCTCGCTGGACGACCTCCTGTCCGAGAGCGGTGTCGGCAAGGGAAGCTTCTATCACTACTTCCGAAGCAAGGAAGACCTCGGCCACGCGATCCTCGACGAGATCGTCGGCTCCTTCATCGCCCACACGCTGGAGCCGTGCTTCTCGGGGGCCGAGGTCTCGCCGCTGTCGCAGATCCGCTGCTTCCTCGACCGCGTGGTGGAGATCCAGCGCGCGTGCAACTGCGTCGGCGGCTGCCCGCTGGGCAACCTGGCCTCCGAGCTGTCGGACGTGCACGAGGGCTTCCGCGCGCGCCTGGCCGGAGTGTTCTCGGCGTGGCGGGCGCGGCTGACCGAGGCCCTGTGCCTGGCGCAGCGCCGCGGCGAGGTCACCTCGGAGTGCCGGCCGGACGCGGTGGCGCATTTCCTGGTGGCGTCGCTCGAGGGCGCCATCCTGATGACGAAGGTGAGCAAGGACATCGCAGTGATGGAGCAGTGCGTGGACGAGCTTCGCCGGTACCTGGCGACCTACGAGAGGAGCGCGCGGTGAGCGTGGCGCCCGAACCACGGGTCGATCCCGACGCCGCGCTCGTCGACGGCCTGCGCCGCGAGGACGGCGAGGCCATGGAGCGGCTGGTCGAGCGCTACGGCGACCGCGTCTACCGCCTGGCGATCCGGATCACCGGCTCGACCCAGGACGCCGAGGAGGTGGTGCAGGACGCGCTCTGGACGGCCGCGCGGAAGATCCACACCTTCAAGGGCGACTCCGCCTTCGGCAGCTGGCTCTACCGCATCACCGCCAACGCCGCCTACATGAAGCTGCGCGCCCGGCGCAGCCGCCAGCGGGAGATCGCCCTGGACGACGTGCTGCCCGCGATGGACGACGCCGGCGTGCACTTCGAGCCGATGGACGACTGGTCGCTCAACGTCGACGACCACGCCTTGCAGGGCGAGCTGCGGCGCGTCCTGGAGGAGGCCATCGCCGAGCTGCCCCCCGACTACCGGACCGCCGTGGTGATGCACGACGTGGAGGGCCTGTCGAATCCCGACATCGCCGCGGCCCTGGGCATCAGCCTGCCCGCCGTGAAGTCCCGGATCCACCGCTCGCGCCTGTACCTCCGCAAGCGGCTGTCCGAGTACCTGGCCCCGAAGGTCTGAGGATCGTTGACGGATCGGGGCGCGACGTGGTCAGATAGCTGCTTGTCGCCAATACCAGGAGAGGTCTCGACGCCATGGAAGCCGTGATCGCGACAGGGGGCAAGCAGTACCGCGTGGCGCCCGGCCAGGTCATCGCCGTGGAAAAGCTCCCGGGGGACCGGGGCGGCCGCGTGGAGTTCGCCGACGTGCGGCTGGTGAACCGGGACGGCGAGGTCATCGCCGAGCCCGCGCGGCTGCGGTCGGCCCGGGTTTCGGGCGAGGTCGTCGGTCAGGTGCGCGAGGCGAAGGTCGTGGTGGTCAAGTTCAAGCGCCGCAAGAACTACCGGCGGCGTCGCGGGCACCGGCAGGCGGTCACGCGCGTCCGCATCACCGACATCGAGGTGTAACGCAGCCATGGCTCACAAGAAAGGCGTCGGCTCCTCCCGCAACGGCCGCGACTCGAATCCCCAGATGCTCGGGGTCAAGCGGTTCGCCGGACAATTCGTGACCGGGGGCAGCATCCTGGTGCGGCAGCGCGGCACGCGCTTCAAGCCGGGCACCAACGTCGGCCGGGGCTCGGACGACACGCTGTTCGCGAAGATCTCCGGGGTCGTCCGCTTCGAGCGGCGCGGGGACAACCGCTTCGTGAGCATCGTCGTGCCGTCGGCCTGACCGCGCGCGGGCGCTCCCGGCCCGCCCCATCATGTTCGTCGACGAGATCGAGATCCACGTCAAGGGCGGCGACGGGGGCGCGGGCTGCGTGAGCTTCCGCCGCGAGAAGTACGTCCCGCGCGGCGGCCCCGACGGCGGCGACGGTGGCGACGGCGGCAGCGTGTGGCTGCAGGCCGATCCCGCCCTGACCACCCTCCTCGACTACCACTACAGGCGCCATTACGAGGCCGAGCGCGGCACGCACGGCAAGGGCGCCAACCGGCACGGCGCCTCTGGCCGCGACCTGGTCCTCCGCGTGCCGGTCGGCACGGTCGTGACCGACCGGGACACGGGCGAGCTCCTCGCCGATCTGGCCACGCCGGGCCAGCGGGTGCTGGTGCAGGGCGGGGCGCGAGGCGGGCGCGGTAATGCCCGGTTCGCGACGTCGACGAATCGGGCGCCGCGGCAGGCCGATCCCGGCACCTTCGGCGAGGGCCGGTGGCTGCGCCTCGAGCTCAAGCTCCTGGCCGACGTGGGCGTGATCGGCTTCCCGAACGCCGGCAAGTCGACGCTCGTGTCGCGCATCAGCGCCGCGACGCCGAAGATCGCGGACTATCCGTTCACCACGCTGGCCCCGACGCTCGGTATCGTGCGCGTCGATCACGACCGGAGCTTCGTCGTCGCCGACCTGCCGGGCCTGATCCCGGGAGCCGCCGCCGGCAAGGGCCTGGGGCACCAGTTCCTGCGCCACACGGAGCGGACGCGGCTGCTGCTGCACGTGCTGGACCTCGACCCGAGCACCGGGCGCGACCCCGTGGAGGACTTCGCCGTCATCAACGCCGAGCTCGCCGCGTACTCGGAGTCGCTGGCGCGGCGGCCACAGCTCGTCGCGGCCAACAAGATCGATCTGATCGGAGCGCCCGGCGTGGCGGAGCGGCTGGCGGCGATCGAGGCCTTCTGCGCGCGCCGCGGCATTCCGATGGTCGCGCTGTCGGCGGCCACGGGCGCCGGGCTGGACGAGCTGGTCCGCCTGGCGGCGCGGGCGCTGGAGGAGACCGGATGGGTGCGAGCGGCGAGCTGACCGGGCGGCGGCCACCGCTGGGCGGCTGCCGTCGCCTGGTGGTCAAGGTCGGCAGTGGGCTGGTGACGGCCCCCGGCCCCGGCGCCGACCCGGACCGCATCGCGGCCGTCGCCGACGAGGTCGCCTCCGTCCGCGACGGCCGCGAGGTCGTGCTCGTCACCTCGGGGGCCATCGTGACCGGCATGAACCGCCTGGCCATCGGCGAGCGTCCCCGCTCCATCCCCGAGAAGCAGGCGGCGGCGGCGGTGGGCCAGTCGGCGCTCATGTGGCAGTACGAGATCGCGTTCAAGCGCCACGGCCTGCCCGTCGGCCAGGTGCTGCTCACCGCGCAGGACATCGCCGACCGCTCGCGCTACCTGAACGCGCGCAACACGCTGCTGGCGCTGCTGGGCTTCGGCGTGGTGCCCATCGTCAACGAGAACGACACCGTGGCGGTGGAGGAGATCAAGGTCGGTGACAACGACAACCTCTCGGCCCTGGTGGCCTCGCTCATCGACGCCGAGCTGCTCGTGCTGCTGACCGACGTGGACGGCCTCTACGCGGGCGACCCCGCGGTGGACCCGGCCGCCCGGAAGCTCGACATGGTGGAGGCGGTCACCGAGGAGATCGAGCGGCTGGTCTGGGACCGCGCCGGCCGCGTGTCCGTGGGCGGCATGGCCACCAAGCTCGAGGCCGCCCACAAGGCGGCCGCCTCGGGCATCCCCATGGTCATCGCCAGCGGGCTCGAGCGCGGGGTGCTGGGCCGGCTCCTGGCCGGCGAGCCGGTCGGCACCTATTTCGCGCCGAAGGCCGACCGGCTCACCGCCCGCAAGCGCTGGATCGCCTTCGCGGTGCCGCCGCAGGGCCGGCTCACGGTTGACGCGGGGGCCGTCCGGGCATTAACTCAGCAGGGACGGAGCCTGCTACCATCCGGCGTCGTCGCCGTCGAGGGCGATTTCGCGGCCGGCGCCGTCGTCGCCGTCGTGAGCGCGCCGGAAGGCAAGGAGGTCGGACGGGGGCTCGTGAACTTCGACGCGGGGGAACTGCGGAAGATCCGGGGGGCGAGGACGAGCGAGATCGAGGCCCGCCTCGGGTATCGGAGCGCGGACGAGGTGATCCACCGCGACAACCTGGTGGTGCTCTGATGGCGACGGCGACGGACGTCCGGACGCTCGTGGAAGCCAAGGCGCGCGCCGCCCGCCGGGCGGCGCCGGCGCTGGCCCTCATGCCGACGCGCGCCAAGAACGAGGCCCTCCTGCAGATGGCGCGCGGGCTGGAGGAGAAGACCGGCGGGCTGCTGCAGGCCAATCGCGCGGACCTCGAGCGCGCGCGGGCGCGCGGCCTGACGCGCGCGTTCCTCGACCGGCTGACCCTCACCGAGCCGCGCATCGCCGAGATGGCCGCCGGCCTGCGCCAGATCGCCGCGCTGCCCGACCCCGTGGGCGCCGTGGTCGAGACGTGGCGGCGACCCAACGGCATCGAGATCGCCCGCGTGCGGGTGCCGCTGGGCGTCATCGGCTTCATCTACGAGTCGCGGCCGAACGTCACCGCCGACGCCGCCGGCCTCTGCGTGAAGGCCGGCGACGCCGTCGTCCTGCGCGGGGGCAGCGAGGCCATCGAGTCGAACGCCCTGATCGCCGCGGTGATGGCCAAGGCCCTGGAGAAGGCCGGCGGACCGCCCGACGCCATCCAGTTCGTCGACACCACCGACCGCGAGGCGGTGGCCGTGCTGCTGTCGCTGGCCGGCCTCGTCGATCTCGTCATCCCGCGGGGCGGCGAGGAGTTCGTCCGCTGGGTCGCCGAGCACTCCCGGGTGCCGGTGCTCAAGCACGATCGCGGTCTCGTGCACGTCTACCTCGACGCCGACGCCGACGCGGCGATGGCCACGGCCATCGTGCTCAACGCCAAGGTGCAGCGCCCTTCGGTCTGCAACGCGGTGGAGACGCTGCTGGTCCACCGCGACGCCGCGCCGCGCCTGCTGCCGCCGCTCGCGGCCCGGCTCGGCGAGGCCGGCGTGGAGCTGCGCGGCTGCCCGCGCACGCGGGCGCTGGTACGGGAGGCGCGCGCCGCCACCGACCAGGACTGGGACGAGGAGTACCTCGACCTCGTGCTGGCCATCCGCGTCGTGGACGGCCTCGACGAGGCGATCGCCCACATCCGCCGGCACGGCTCGGGGCTGGCCGAGGCCATCGTCACCGACACGCTCGCCCACGCGCGGCGCTTCACGCGGGAGGTGGACGCCGCGGTGGTGCTGGTGAACGCCTCCACGCGCTTCGTGGACGGCAACCAGTTCGGCATGGGCGCCGAGATGGGTATCTCCACCTCCCGCGTGCACGCTCGCGGGCCCGTGGGCGTCCAGGAGCTGACGACCACGAAGTACGTCATCCACGGCGACGGGCAGGTCCGCGAGTAGCCGGGTGGCGCGTACCGCGGTCTTCGGCGGGTCGTTCAACCCGATCCACTACGGCCATCTGCTGCTCGCCGACGAGATCCTCGAGCAGCTCGCCCTGGACCGCGTGCTCTTCGTGCCCGCCGGCTCGCCGCCGCACAAGCCCGTCGGCTCGCTGGCCCCGGCCGCCGACCGCCACGCCATGGTCGTGCTGGCCACGGCGGACCACCCCGGCTTCGCCGTCTCGGACCTGGAGCTGACGCGCCCCGGGCCGTCCTACACCGTGGATACGCTCGAGACGCTGGCCCGGGGCGGCGACGAGCTGTACCTGCTGGTCGGCTCGGAGACCTTCCTCGACCTGCTGTCCTGGCGCGCGCCGCAGCGCGTGGCGGCGCTGGCCCGGCTCGTGGTGGTGCCGCGCACGGGCAGCGCGTTCGATCCCGAAAGCGCCGCGGCCCGGAAGGTGCTGCAGGCGATCGGCGCCGAGCGTTTCGTGCACGCCGGCGCGGCGCCGCCGCCCCCGGCCACGGTCGTGCTGGCCCGCGTCACCTCGCTCCCCGTGTCGTCCTCGGACCTGCGCCGGCGCGCCCGCGAGGGACGCTCGCTGGCGTACCGGCTCCCCGAGGCCGTCATCGCCTACATCCGCGCCGGCCGGCTCTACGGAGGTCCCGCCGCGTGACGGGGCGCCCGAGCGCCGAGCGCAAGGTCCGCCAGGCCGCCCGGGCGGCGCAGGACAAGAAGGCCGTCGACCTCGTGGTGCTCGACGTCCGGGCGCTCAGCAGCGTCGCCGACTACTTCCTGGTCTGCACGGGCCGGTCGGCCACCCACGTGGCCACCATCGCCGAGGCCATCCGGGACGCGCTCAAGGCCCTGGACGTGCGGCCGCTGCACGCCGAGGGCGTCTCGGAGAGCGGCTGGATCCTGCTGGACTACGGCGAGGTGCTCGTGCACGTCTTCCTCGAGGAGACGCGCGACTACTACGCGCTGGAGCGCCTCTGGGGCGACGCGCCGGCCGTGTCACTGGAGGGCTGAGCGGGGTGATCGTCTTGCACCCCTCTACCGTCGATGCTAGCGTAACCCAGCACGCCAGGACCACGGAGGGGCCTGATGAGGAAAGACCGGCTGGCGGCCTTCAAAAAGCGCCTGCTCGAGAAGCAGCACCAGCTGATGACGGAAGTGGGGCGCACGGCCCTGTACGGCAAGGACCAGGAAGACGATTCCATCAAGGACCTCGGCGATCAGGCCAACACCGCCTACACGCGGGAGTTCTTCTTCGAGCTGGGCAACGGCGATCGCCGGCTGCTCCGCGAGGTGGTGACCGCGCTGCGGAAGATCGAGGACGGCTCGTACGGCACCTGCGAGCGGTGCAGCGAGCCGATCGCCGAGAAGCGGCTGGACGCCCTGCCGTTCGCGCGGTACTGCATCGACTGCCAGCGCCTCGCCGAGGAGGAGGAGCGCATGGCGACGGGCTAGCCGTCCCGGCCCGACCGCGCGCCCGCCACCCCGTTCCTTCCCGCCTGCCGTCATGCCGTCGCTGAGGTCGTCGCTCGGGCTGCTTTCCGCCGCCGGGCGGCTGCTCGCCCGCATCGTGGGCGTCGCGCCGCTCGCCGGCGGCGACGATCCCGAGGTCGCGGCGCTCGTCCGTCGCGGCGACGAGGCGTACCGGTCGGGTCGTCGCGAGGAGGCCCGGCGCTGCTACCTCGACGCGCTGGGGCGCCAGCGGCACGACGTCGACGCCCTGCGCGGCCTGCGCAGCCTCGCCATCGACGCCGGCGACTGGCACGAGGCGCTGGGCTTCGCCGAGCGCGCCCACGCCGTGGCCCCGGGCGCCTCGCGTGCCGCCGACGCCGAATGCCTGGCCGCCGTGCACTACGAGCTGGGCCGCGGCGACGTCCAGCGCGGGCAGCCCCAGCCGGCCGTCGCCCACTTCCGCAGCGCGCTGCGCGCGGACCGCGGCTTCCTGCCCGCCGCGCTCGCGCTCGGCGACGCCTGGGAAGCGGCCGGCGATGCGCGCGAGGCGGTACGCGCGTGGGAGCGCGCCCTCGAGCAGGCGCCCTCGCTGCCGCTCCTGGCGCGGCTCGAGCGGGCGTACCGGCGGGAGGGCCGCCCCAGCCGCATGATCGCGCTCTACCGCTCCGCCCTCGAGCGGGCGCCCGACGACCTGGCCCTCGGCGTGGCGCTCGGCCGCGTGTACCTCGAGCTCGAGATGCTCGACGAGGCGGCCGACCAGTTCGAGAAGGTGGAGGTGCGCGCGCCGGACCTGCCCGCCGTGCACGCGTTTCTCGGCGCGGTGTTCGAGCGCCGCGGCGAGACGCGCGAGGCCTTCGCCGAGTACCGCCGCGCGCTGCGCCTGGCCGGCGGCTTCGACTGGCCGCACCGCTGCACCGGGTGCGGCGCCACCGCCGGCGTGTGGCAGGATCGCTGCCCGCGCTGCGGGCGCTGGAACAGCCTCCGCCCCGCCGACGGCGCCGCCTCGCGCTGAGCGCGCCGTCGCCATGCGGTCGTGGGCCCTCGCCGCGCTCGACCTCCTCTATCCCGCGCTGTGCCCCCTGTGCGAGGCCGTGCTGGACGCCGGCCGCCGCGACCCGCTGTGCGGCGCCTGCTGGACGGCGATGCCGGCGCTGACGCCGCCGCTGTGCGCGCGGTGCGGGGCGCCGGCGGGGCCCCCCGACGCGCTGGCGCCGATGTCCGGTGACGCGCGGCGCGCCGACGCGCCGGCCGTGGAGGCGAGCCCGCCCGCGCCGCCGGCCCCGCCGGCGGGCGGTCCGCGCTCCACCATCTGCGGCGCCTGCCTGGTGGAGCCGCCGCCGTGGGACTGGGCGCGGGCGGCGGCGCCGTACACCGGCCCGGTGCGCGAGGCGCTCCACGCGCTCAAGTTCCACGGCCGCCGCGCGCTGGCGGCGCCGCTCGGTGACCTGCTCGTCGCGCGCTGCGGCGACGCGGCGGCGGCCGCCGACGCGCTGGTGCCGGTGCCGCTCGCCGGCGCCCGCGAGCGCGAGCGTGGATTCAACCAGGCGGCGCTGCTCGCGGAGCGCGCGGCGCCGGCCCTCGGGCGGCCCGTGCGCGCGGGCTGGCTCACGCGCGCACGCGCGACGGCGCCGCAGAGCGAGCTGGGCGCCGCGGCGCGGCGCGCCAACGTGCGCGGCGCCTTCCGCGCCGCGCCGGGCGTGGCCGGGCGTCACGTCGCCGTGGTGGACGACGTGATGACGACGGGGGCCACGGCCGCGGAATGCGCCCGCGCGCTGCGGGCCGCCGGCGCCCGCGCGGTGGGGGTCCTCGTAGTTGCCCGCGTGGATGCGCTGACCCTATAATCGGAGTGCCGTGCCCAGGCAGCAGCGCCTGCAGCCCTCACAAGGAGCCCTTCCATGAGCATTCGAGTCGGCGTCAACGGCTTCGGCCGGATCGGCCGGGTCTTCTTCAGAACGGCGCTCAACGACCGGGACATCGAGGTGGTCGGCGTCAACGACCTGGCCGACGCCAAGACGCTGGCGCACCTGCTCAAGCACGATTCCGTGCACGGCAACCTGCCGGCGGAGGTGAGCGCCAAGGACGGGGCCATCTTCGTGAACGGCCGCGAGATCCGCGTCACCGCGGTGAAGGATCCGGCGAGCCTGCCGTGGAAGGAGCTCGGCGTGGACGTGGTCGTGGAGTCCACCGGCGTCTTCCGCGACACCGCCACCGCGTCCAAGCACCTGCAGGCCGGCGCCAAGAAGGTCATCATCACCGCGCCGGCCAAGGACCCCGACGTCACCATCGTGCTGGGCGTCAACGAGCAGGCCTACGACCCCAAGAAGCACCGCATCCTGTCGAACGCCTCCTGCACCACGAACTGCCTGGCGACGACGGCCAAGGTGCTCGACGACGCGTTCGGCATCAAGCGCGGGTTCGCCACCACCGTCCACTCGTACACGAACGACCAGCCCGTGCACGACTTCCCGCACAAGGACCTGCGCCGGGCCCGGGCGGCCGCGGTCAGCATGATCCCGACCACCACCGGCGCCGCCACCGCCGTGGGGCTCGTGCTGCCGAAGCTCAAGGGGCGGCTGGACGGCATCTCCATCCGCGTGCCCACCGCCAACGTGTCGGTGGTCGACCTCGTGGCCGAGCTCGACCGCGCGGCCTCCCCGCAGGCCGTCAACGAGGCGTTCCGCGAGGCCGCGGCCGGCACGCTGCGTGGCATCCTGGACGCGACGGACGAGGAGCTGGTCTCGGTGGACTTCAACGGCAACCCGCACTCGTCGATCGTGGACCTGCCGTCCACGGCGATGATCGACGGCAGCCTGATCAAGGTCCTCGCCTGGTACGACAACGAGTGGGGGTACTCGACGCGCCTGCGCGACCTGGTCCGGCTCGTCGGCACGACGCTCTGAGCCGTCCCGCGTGGCGAAGCTGACGATCGAGCGGCTCGAACTCGCCAACCGGCGGGTGTTCCTGCGCGCCGATCTCAACGTGCCGCTCGAGGGCGGCGCCGTCGCCGACGACACGCGGTTGCGCGCGGTGGTGCCGACCATCCAGCACGCCCTGGGCCGCCGGGCCGCCGTCGTGCTCGCCTCCCACCTGGGCCGCCCCAAGGGCACGCGCTCCGCGAAGCACTCGCTGGCACCGGTGGCCGAGCGGCTCGCCGCCCTCCTCACGCAGCCGGTGCCGCTGGCGCCCGACTGCGTCGGTCCCGAGGTGACCGACCGCGCCCACGCGCTGAAGCCCGGGGAAGTCCTGCTGCTCGAGAACCTGCGCTTCCATCCCGAGGAGGAGGCCAACGACGAGGGCTTCGCCCGGGGCCTCGCGGCGCTGGCCGACTGCTACGTCAACGACGCCTTCGCGGCGGCGCACCGCGCCCACGCCTCCATCGAGGCCATCACGCGCTTCCTGCAGCCCGCCGCGGCCGGGCTGCTGATGCAGCGCGAGCTCGAGGCGCTCACGCGGATCCTCGACCGGCCCGAGCGCCCCCTGGTCGCCGTCCTGGGCGGCGCCAAGGTCTCGGACAAGGTCGCCCTGGTCGAGCATCTGCTGGCCCGGGTCGACCGCCTGGTGGTCGGCGGCGGCATGGCCTTCACCTTCCTCCGGGCGCTGGGGCACGACGTGGGACGCTCGCTCCTCGAGGCCGACCACGTCGAGGCCGCGGGTCGCGTGCTCGAGACGGCGCGCCGGCGGGGGACGCCGGTGGTGCTCCCCGTCGACGTCGTCGTCGCCGACGGCGTGGACAGCACGGCCGGACGCGTCGTCCCGGTGCGCGAGATCCCCGCGACCCAGATGGGGCTCGACATCGGCCCCCTCACCGTCGCCAGGTTCGCGGCCGCGCTCACGGCGGCGCGGACCATCGTGTGGAACGGCCCGATGGGCGTCTTCGAGAAGCCGGCGTTCGCGCGGGGCACGCTGGAGGTGGCCCGCGCCGTGGCCGCCGGCCAGGCGTTCTCCGTCATCGGCGGCGGCGACACGGTGGCCGCCGTCAACCAGGCCGGCGTGGCCGAGCGCATCGGCTACGTCTCGACGGCCGGCGGCGCCTTCCTCGAGTTCCTCGAGGGGCGGACGCTGCCCGGCATCGCCGCGCTGACGGAAGCCACGGAGATGCCGGCATCGCGGGCGGGCGGCGGCCCCGGCGTCGCGGCGTCCGTGGATCCGGCGACGGGAGCGGCGTGATGCGGACCCCTCTGGTGATGGGCAACTGGAAGATGAACGGCACGCTCGCCGAGGCGCGCGCGCTGGCCACGGCCGTGCGCGAGGGCCTCAAGCGTCCGCGGGGCGTCGAGGTCGCGCTGTGCCCCCCGTTCACGGCCCTGGCCGCGGTGGCCGAGGTGCTCGGGACGGGACCGGTCCGGCTCGGCGCCCAGAGCTGCCACTGGGAGGCGGCCGGCGCCTACACCGGCGAGATCTCGCCCGTCATGCTGGCCGATCTCGGCTGCCGCTACGTGCTGGTCGGGCACTCCGAGCGCCGGCGGGAGATGGGCGAGACCGACGAGCAGATCAACCGGAAGGTCCAGGCGGCGCTCGCCCACGGGCTGGCGCCGGTGCTCTGCGTCGGCGAGACGGCCGACGAGCGGCGGCAGGGGCTGACCTTCACCACCGTCGAGGGCCAGCTGCGGGCGGGGCTGGCCGGCATGACCGCCGAAGCCATCGCGCGGACGACGCTGGCCTACGAGCCGGTCTGGGCCATCGGCACCGGCGTGAACGCCACCCCCGCGCAGGCGGCGGAGGTGCACGGCTACCTGCGCGGCCTGCTCTCGGAGCTGACCTCCAAGGAGGCGGCCCAGAGCATCCGCATCCTGTATGGCGGCAGCGTGAAGGCCGAGAACGCCGACGCCCTGGGCGCCGAGGCCGAGATCGACGGCGCGCTCGTGGGAGGCGCCAGCCTCAACGCGCCGGGCTTCATCGCCATCGTGCGCAAGACGGCGCGAGCCGGCGCCGCCGCGAGAGGAGATTGATGTACATCGCACTCGTCGTCATCCACGTCATCGCGTCGTTCGCGATCATCGGCATGGTGCTGCTCCAGGCCGGCAAGGGCGCCGACATCGGCTCGGCCTTCGGCGGCGCCGGGAGCCAGGCCGTGTTCGGCTCGATGGGCACACCCACGGTGCTGGGCAAGATCACCACGGCCATCGCGGTGGTCTTCGTGCTGACCTCGTTCAGCCTGGCCATGCTGGGCGGCGAGCGCGGCGGCTCGGTGGTGCGCGAGGCGCCGGCTCCGGCGGCGCCGGCGGCCGCGACCCCCGCGCCCGCGCCGTCGTCGTCGGCCCCGGCCCCGGCGGCCGCGCCCGCGCCGCCGTCCCGGTAGTGCGGCCGCGTCGGGCCGTCGCGCTCCTGCTCCTGGCCGCGCTCGCCGGGGGCTGCAGCACGGACGCCGGCGGCGCCGCCGAGGAGGCGCCGCGCGCGGCCGCCCCCGGCCAGCCGGCCTTCGGCGACACCTTCATCGAGGCGTCCATCGGCGACATCAGCAGCCTGATCCCGAACATCACCAGCGACAGCGCCTCGCACGAGATCGGCAACCTGATCTACAGCGGCCTCGTCCGCCGCGACCGCGACCTGAACGTCGTGCCCGAGATCGCGGAGTCGTGGGAGTTCAGCCAGGACTGCCTGAGCCTGACGTTCCGGCTCCGGCCCGACGTCCGCTGGCACGACGGCCACCCCTTCACCGCCGACGACGTGGTGTTCACGTATCAGACGATGCTGCATCCCAAGACGCCCACGGCCTACCGCGAGGACTTCAAGGCCGTGAACCGCATCGAGGCCGTCGATCCCCGGACCGTGCGCATCACGTACGCGCGGCCCTACGCCAAGGCGCTGCAGAGCTGGCAGACGTGGATGCTGCCGCGTCACCTCCTGCAGTCCTACGTCGAGGAGGGCCGCCTGCGCGAGGCGCCCCAGGGACGCCGTGAGCCCGTGGGGACCGGCCCGTATCGCTTCAAGGAGTGGCGCCCCGGCGAGCGGGTCGTGCTGCTGGCCAACCGCGACTACTACGAGGACGGGCCGTACATCTCCCGCATCGTCTATCGCGTCATCCCGAGCCAGGCGACGATTTTCCTGGAGCTCAAGGCCAAGGGCGTCGACGCCGCCAGCCTCACCGCGCTGCAGTACCGCCGCCAGACCGAGTACCCGGCGTTCCGCAAGGCCTACCAGAAGTTCCGCTACCCGGCCAACGGCTACACCTACCTCGGCTTCAACCTGAAGGACCCGCGGTTCGCCGACACGCGCGTGCGCCAGGCCTTCGCGCACGCCATCGACAAGCGGCAGCTCATCGACGGCGTGCGGCTGGGGCTGGCCCGTGAGGCCACCGGCCCCTACAAGCCGGGGACGTGGGTCCACAACCCGAACGTGCGCACGTATCCCTACGATCCCGCCGAGGCGCGCCGGCTGCTGGCCGAGGCCGGCTGGCGCGAGACGAACGCCGACGGCCTGCTCGTCAAGGACGGCCGCCCGTTCACCTTCACGCTGCTGACCAACCAGGGCAACGACGAGCGCAAGAAGATCGCCGAGGTGATCCAGGCCTCGCTGCGCGAGATCGGCGTCGGCGTGGACATCAAGATCCTCGAGTGGGCGGCCTTCCTGAAGGAGTACGTCAAGAAGCGACGCTTCGAGGCCATCGTGCTCGGCTGGGGCATCGGCCAGGATCCCGACCAGTACGAGATCTGGCATTCCTCCAAGACCGGCCCGGACCAGCTGAACCACATCTCCTACGCCAACCCCGAGGTCGACGCGCTGCTGGAGCGGGGCCGCAGCTCCTGCCACGAGGCCGAGCGCAAGAAACACTACGACCGGCTGCAGGAGATCCTCGCCGAGGAGCAGCCGATCGTGTTTCTCTACTTCCCCGATGCGCTGCCGGCCGTCGCGCGTCGCGTGCACAACATCGTGGAGTCCCCGAACGGCATCCGCTTCAACTTCCCGGAGTGGTTCGTCCCGCGGCCCCTGCAGCGATACACGGCGGGGTGAGGCGCCGCCGGGCGCCGCCCCGACTATAATGGCGCGCCATGCTCTGGTACGCGCTCCGCCGGCTCGTGCTGGCCGTGCCGCTCCTGATCGGCATCACCTTCGTCTCGTTCGCGGTGATCCACGTCGCGCCCGGGGACCCCGTCACCATGCCGACGGGGGGCGAGCTCGGCACCGAGTCCGATGCCCAGGCCCGGCAGATGCTGCGCGAGCTCTACGGGCTGGACCAGCCGCTCCACGTGCAGTACGGGCGATGGCTGGCGCGCCTGGCGCGCCTCGACTTCGGGCGCTCCTTCGCCCCGGACGGCCGGCCCGTGATCGACAAGATCGCCGAGCGCCTGCCCGTCACGCTGGCCCTCAACATCATCGAGCTCGTCGTCATCCTGCTCGTGGCCGTCCCCATCGGCGTGCTGAGCGCCACTCGCCAGTACTCGACCTTCGACAAGGTGACGACCGTCTTCGTCTTCGTCGGCTTCGCCACGCCGGACTTCTGGCTGGCGCTCATGCTCATCATCCTCTTCGGCGTGCAGCTCGACTGGCTGCCCATCTCGGGGCTGCGCGACGTCAACTGGGAGTTCCTCTCGGTCTGGCGGCAGCACTGGGACTTCCTGAAGCACCTGATCCTGCCCATCACCGTGGCCACCTTCGGCGGCCTGGCCGGCTTCTCGCGCTACATGCGCCAGAGCATGCTCGAGGTCATCCGGCAGGACTACATCCAGTCGGCGCGGGCCAAGGGCCTGGCCGAGGGCGTGGTCATCGGCAAGCACGCCCTGCGCAACGCCATGCTGCCCATCGTCACCATCCTCGGCCTGTCGCTGCCCGGGCTCATCGGCGGCAGCGTCATCGTCGAGTCGATCTTCGCCATTCCCGGGATGGGCCAGCTCATGGTGCAGTCCGTGTTCCAGCGCGACTACCCGGTGATCATGGGCAACCTCGTCATCGTGGCCACGCTCACGCTGCTGGCGAACCTGGTCGCCGACCTGTCCTACGGGCTGGTCGATCCCCGCATCCGGCTGGCCGGGCGACGGGGCCGGCGGTGAGGCCGTGAGGGCGTTCTGGCGAGCGCTGGCGCGCAACCGGCTGGCGATCATCGGCGGGACCGTGGTGCTGTGCCTGGTGGCCCTGGCCCTGCTCGCGCCCGTCATCGCGCCGTGGGACCCGAACCGCCCGGACATGACGCGCATCCTGGAGCCGCCCTCGCGCGCGCATCCGCTGGGCACCGACCAGCTCGGCCGCGACGTGCTGTCGCGGATGCTCTACGGCGCCCGCGTGTCGCTGGCCGTCGGCTTCGTGTCCGTCGGCATCGCCACCGCCATCGGCATCTGCCTGGGCTCGATGGCCGGCTACCGCGGCGGCATCGTGGACGGCACGGTCATGCGGCTCGTGGACCTGATGCTGGTCTTCCCGCGCTTCTTCCTGCTCCTGGCCGTGCTGGCGTTCCTGACCCCCTCGATCTGGACCATCATGGCCGTCATCGGCCTCACCGGCTGGATGGGCGTCACGCGGCTCGTCCGCGCCGAGTTCCTGAGCCTCAAGGAGCGCGAGTTCATCATGTCGTCCCAGTCGATCGGCGCCAGCGGCTTCCGCATCGTCTGGCGCCACATCCTGCCCAACGCCATGGCGCCGGTGCTGGTGGCGATGACGCTCGGCATTCCGGCCGCGGTCCTCACCGAGTCGGGCCTGTCCTTCCTCGGCCTGGGGGTCCAGCCGCCGTTCGCGACGTGGGGCAACATCCTGAACGAGGGCAAGGAGGTCATCGAGATCGGCTGGTGGCTGTCGCTCTATCCGGGCCTCGCCATCCTCTTCACCGTCCTCTCCTACAACCTGCTCGGCGAGGGGATCCGCGATGCCCTCGATCCACGGCTGCGGCAATCGATCGGTCGGCGGCCGTGACCGCGCCGCGGCCGGCGTCGTTGAGCCGCCTCGACCCGTGGGGTATACTCCGTGCCTGGCTCACGGGCCGAAGTGGCGGAACTGGCAGACGCGCACGTTTGAGGGGCGTGTGGGGCAACCCGTGGGGGTTCGAGTCCCCCCTTCGGCACCATCTCCGATGACCTGGCCTCACCGCCGGACCGTCCTCTCCGTCGCCCTGCTCCTCGCGCTGCTCGCGCTGGGCTCCGTGCAGTCGGCGCTGGCGGTCTTCGGCGTGGTCCGGCGCGCCGCCGTGCGCTCCTGGGACAGCCCGGCCACGCAGCTCGTCGAGGAGCTGGCCCTGGGCGTCGTGCCCGCCGCCGATCCCCGCCGAGCCGCCGCCGATCATCTCGCCCTGGCCCGCACGCGCGCCGGCGGCGTCCTCGCCGAGACGGACCACTCGCCCGCGACGGCGCCGCGCGCCGGCGACGACAGCCGCGCGCCTCCCTCCGCGTAGCGCTCCCCGTCTCGCTCACCCCGGCGCTCGCCGCCTGCGCGGCGGCGCCCAGCGTCCATCATTCCGCGGGAGGGTGCCATGCGGCTGGGACTCGTCGAGCAGGTCGTCGCCGCCGGGTTCATCGTCGTGCTGATCGTCGCCATCGTCGTCTACCACGTGCTGCTCGATCGCCGCCAGCGCCGCCGGCGATCGGCGGCCGCCGTGACAGCGCTTCACCTGCCCTCCGATGCGCCGGCCGACGTACGGAAGTCGGGGGAGGCCGGGGCGGCGGTCGCCTCCTCGGCTCCCGCGCCGGCGTACCGGCATCCGCCCGCGGTCAGACGCTAGCGCGGAGCGGGGCCGGCACCCCAGCGCTGGCATGCCGGGCCGTCACCCGTCGGGGAGGAGTTGACGGGACGGCAGGGCCGGGCCCCCGTTCGGGCCGGGACGCCACGGCGCCGCTCGCGAGGCTTTTCACGCGGTTGCGCGGCCCGGGTGCCCCGTGGCACGCGGCTTGCCCGTCAGGGCGCTCACCATGGGTCGCGCGAGACGGGCGAAGCCGCCGGCCGGGGCTGTCGGGCCCACGCTGCTGCTCCTCGCGGTCCTCGCCGCCGCCGGCTGCGCCGGCACCCGCAGCGCGAGCTTCGGGCCGCTCACCGGCGACGAGTCGCTCGTCACGCTGGTCGTGAGCGAGGATGCCGACGTCGTCCGCCGGGAGTGTCCGGACATTGCCGCTCCGACGCGGATCCTCGGCTGTCAGACGTCGCGGGTGGTCCATCTGCCCAGAGGCGACTCGGTGCGGGCCGTGAAGATCGTCCGCTTCACCGACGCGCTGCCGTCGGCTCTGGCCTTCGAGATCGACGCCCACGAGCTGTGCCATGCGATCGCCGCGGTGCAGGCCATCCAGGATCCCTGCCACGGCGACAACGGCGGAGTCGTGCAGAGCTACAACGTCGGCCGTCGCGTCACCGCCAGGTAGAGCCACGCGGGCGGCGGCTCCGCCGCCGCGATCCCTCCCCGGGAAGCTCGGGAGGGCTGTCGCGGCGCTCCTCCGTGCTAGAACGTCCCGCCGCCCCCGCCGCCGAAGCCGCCGCCCGACGAGCCGCGCCGGACACCGCTGGCGCCCCCGGCGGCCCCGCCACCGCCGCCGGCGCGCGAGGTCAGCAGCGCGCGCTCGTTGCCGCGTGCGAAGCGGGCGAGGTCGCGCTGGAAGCGCCGCACGCTGAACGGCGCGCCCGAGTCGAACCATGCCGGCGCGGGCACGTCGATGCCTTCCCAGTTGAGGATCCAGCGGTCGCTCACGCCGAGGGCCATCGCCCAGGGCAGCAGCCGATGCAGCGTGTCGTGCGGCAGCCGCTCGAGCCGGTCCTTCTCGGCGCGCTCGAGGAACTCCTGGAAGCCGCGCAGCTGGTCCAGGAGCCGGGCGCCGCGCCAGGTGCGGCGCGGCATGAGCGGGGCGAAGGCCAGCACGACGCCGCCGCTGAGAGCCACCCCGACCGGCAGAACCCAGCCGGCGCCCACGCGCTCGAGGCTCGCGGCCAGCGCGGCGGCGAGCGTGAGCACGAGGCCGCCGGCCCACAGCCACCCCTGGCGGATCCAGTAGGGCGAGGCCGCGTAGAGGCCGTCGGCCACCAGGGTCCGGTAGATGGCGTCCCGCAGGCGCGGGAACACGTAGTCGTAGTCGTGCCTGAGCTCGGTCAGGCGGCGCTCGCGCAGCGTCAGCTGGTCGCCGAAGATGCGCCGCAGGATCGTGAGCTCGAGCGGCTTGAGGCCGGCCTCGTCCAGCGCCGTCACGCGGCGGAAGACGAAGTCGTCCGGGTCCTCCGGCACGCCGCCGATGGCCAGGTGCCCGCGCACGGCCAGGTCCAGCAGCGTGGCCACGACGTCGCGGGGCTCGGCGCGCTGATCGAGCAGCGGGCCGGCCTCGGCCGGCACGAGGCCCGGGGGCGGGCCGTACTCGGGCTTGATCGATCGCCGGGTGGCCGGGTCGCGTCCGTAGGCGCGCCACAGGAGGCCGACGAGGACCAGTGTGGCCAGCGGCAGCACCAGCGGCCAGTTGTCGACGGCGAACCACCAGACCTGGCGGGCCGCCGAGGGCCGCGCCACCGCGCCGGGGGGCCAGCCGACGGCGACGGTGAGGCCCTCGCGCGGCTGCAGCACGCGCGTGGCGCGCACGGTGAGCGCGGCGGCCTCGCGCACGATCTCGGCGTCGGCGGCGGTGGCGCCGCGGGCGCCGGTGTAGGCGACCACGTCGGCGGCGCCGGCCAGCCCGCCGGGCAGGGTCACCGTGACCTCGGCGTGCCGGATCGGGACGTCCCACTCGTCCCCGGTGACGTTCCAGTACAGCTCGTCGTGGTCGTCGAAGGCGAGCAGGGCGCGACGCACCCGGTAGAGCACGTGCACCGTCCGCCGCGCGTCCACGGCGCCCGGCACCCAGACCTTGATGCGGAGGCTGCGCGCGCGGTGGACGACCTCGGCGCGGAGCGGGCGGTGGTGCTCGTCGAGGACCGCGATGCCGTCGACGCGGAGCGCGAACTCCGCGCCGTGCCGGACGTACCGGACGGGAATGGCGCGCCAGAGTCCCCGGTGAGCGCCGCGGAAGTCGAGGGTCAGGCTCTCGCGGACCTGCAGCGTGCCGTCGGCGCCGACGTCGAGCGCCACCGCGAACCGGTCGATGACGGCGCTGCGCGCGGCGGCGACCGCGGGCAGGGCGAGGACGGCGGCGAGGCCGAGGGCGAGGACGCGGGCCGCCCTCAACTCCCGAAGCTGACGCGCGGCGCCTGCCGGTCCTCCGGACGATCGAGCTCGAAGTACGCGCGGCGGGCGAAGCGGAAGAAGCCGGCGACGACGTTGGACGGGAAGGATTCGATCGCCGTATTGAGGTCACGCACCACGGCGTTGTAGTAGCGGCGCGCGCTCTGCAGCGCGTCCTCGATCTCGCCCAGCGACGCCTGCAGGGTCTGGAAGCTGGCGTTCGCCTTCAGGTCCGGATACGCTTCGGCGACGGCGAAGAGCTGGCGCAGCGCGGCGGTCAGCTGGTTCTCGGCCTGCGCGCGGGACTCCGGCGACGTCGCCGCCACCGCGGCGCCGCGCGCGCGGATCACCTGGTCGAGAGTGGCGCGTTCGTGCGCGGCGTAGCCCTTCACCGTCTCGACCAGGTTCGGCACCAGGTCGGTGCGCCGCTTGAGCTGCACGTCGATGTCGGACCACGCGGACTCCGAGCGCTGGCGCAGCGCGACGAGCCGGTTGTAGGCGACGACGGCGAGGACCACCAGCAACGCGACGACCGCGATGAGGACGAAGCCGCCCAGCGTCATGTCCGCGCCTCCCCACCGCCATCATAGCAGCGGACCCCCGAGCGGCATGGCATAATGAAGCGGTTTTACGGGACGATGCCGACGATCCAGCCTCTCCCCGTGATCGATCCGCGCGTGCTCCCCGCCGGCCGCAAGCCGGACTGGCTGAAGGTTCGCGCGCCGGGTGGACCGAATTACATCCGGCTCAAGGGCCTCCTGCGCGAGTGGAACCTGCACTCGGTGTGCGAGGAGGCGCGCTGCCCGAACATCGGCGAGTGCTGGGAGGACGCGACGGCGACGTTCATGATCCTGGGCGACGTGTGCACGCGCCATTGTGGATATTGCGCCATCGCCCACGGCCGGCCGGCCTGGGAAGACCGCGAGGAACCGGACCGGATCGGCCGCGCCGTCGCCGCGCTGGCGCTCGACTACGTGGTCATCACCTCGGTGAACCGCGACGATCTCGCCGACGGCGGCGCCGCGCACTGGGCGGCCACCATCCGGGCGGTGCGGCGCCACGCGCCCGGCTGCCGCGTGGAGGCGCTCATCCCCGACTTCCAGGGGCAGGCCGATGCCCTGGCCGCCGTGATCGAGGCCGGCCCCGACGTGCTCAACCACAACACGGAGACGGTGCCCCGGCTCTACCGGCGCGCCCGCCACGGCGGCCGCTACGACCGCACGCTGGAGCTGTTCCGGCGGGCGCGGGCGGCGGCCCCGACCCTGGTGACGAAGTCGGGCCTGATCCTCGGCCTCGGGGAGACCGAGGACGAGGTGGTCGCCGTGCTGCGGGACCTGCGCGCGGCCGACGTGCGGATCCTGACGCTCGGGCAGTACCTGCGCCCCTCGGCGCAGCACCTGCCGGTGGAGCGCTACTACCATCCCCGCGACTTCGCGGCGCTGGCCGAGATCGGCCGCGGCCTGGGCTTCGCCCACGTGGAATCCGGGCCGCTCGTGCGGAGCTCGTACCACGCCAAGCGCCAGACGGCGGCGCTGTCGTGACGGTCGAGTGGGTCACGATCCTCATGGTCTTCGCCTTCGGCGCGGCCGTGGCCGGCGCCCTGCTCGGCATCCCGCGGCTGCTGGCGCCCCGGCGCCTGACGCCGGTGAAGCTGGAGCCGTTCGAGTGCGGGAAGGACCCGATCGCCATCGCCGAGGGCCGGTTCGCCATCCGCTTCTCGACGGTGGCGATCCTCTTCATCGTCATCGACGTCGAGCTGCTGTTCGTCTGGCCGTGGGCGATGCTCTACCGGCGGCTCGGCTGGTTCGGCTTCGCGGAGATGATGGTGTTCATGGCCATCCTGATGCTGGGGTTCCTCTACATCTGGCGCAAGGGAGGGCTGGAGTGGGAGTAGGCGGCTTCTTCACGTCGAAGCTGGACGAGGCCATCGGCTGGGCGCGCAAGTACTCCATCTTCCAGTACCCCTTCGTGACCGCCTGCTGCGGCATGGAGTACATGGCCACGGCGTGCTCGCACTACGACATCGACCGCTTCGGCGCCGGCCTGCCCCGGTTCTCGCCGCGCCAGGCCGACGTGCTCTTCGTGGTCGGGACCATCAGCCACAAGATGGCCCCCGTGCTCAAGCGGATCTACGACCAGATGACGGAGCCGAAGTGGGTGGTGGCGTTCGGGGTCTGCACCTGCACCGGCGGCTTCTACGACAACTACGCCACCGTGCAGGGCATCGACACGATCGTCCCCGTCGACGTGTACATCCCCGGCTGTCCTCCCCGGCCGGAGAGCGTCATCGACGGGCTCATGAAGCTCCAGGAGAAGATCGCGGCGGGGGCGCAGAGGTACTAGTGGACGGTCCCGCCCTCCTGGCCATCCTCGCCGAGCGCTTCGGCTCCGCGATCGTCGAGACCCATGCCCACCGCGGCGACCACACCGCGGTGGTCGCCCGCGAGGCCCTCGCCGGGGCGCTGGCGTTCTGCCGCGACGACGCCCGGCTCGGCTTCGACGTGCTGATGGACCTGACCGCCGTGGACTACTCGCGGTTCCCGGGGCGCGAGGACGGGCCGCGCTTCGAGGTCGTGTACCACCTCTACTCGCTGCGCCACAACCACCGCCTCCGGCTCAAGACCCGCGTCGGAGAGGACGACGCCGTGGTGCCGACGGCGAGCCGCCTCTGGCCCATCGCCAACTGGCTGGAGCGCGAGGTGTGGGACATGTTCGGCATCCGCTTCGAGGGCCATCCCGACCTCCGGCGGCTGCTGCTCTACGAGGAGTTCGTGGGGCACCCGCTGCGCAAGGACTACCCCATCAACCGGCGGCAGCCGCTCATCGGGCCCCGCATCTGATGGCCCGTCCGACCACGACCCGGGAGTTCATGCTCGGCGAGGGGGCCGGGACCGGCAGCGGCGGCACCCGGCCCATGCAGCTCGGCGTGGGGCCGCAGCACCCGGCCATGCACGGCATCATCCGCATCGTCACCGAGCTCGACGGCGAGGTCATCACCGGCGCCGAGGTCGAGATCGGCTACCTGCACCGCGCCTTCGAGAAGGACTGCGAGGCCGGGCCCTACAACAACGCCATCCCGTACACCGACCGGCTCAACTACGTCTCGCCGCTCATCAACAACTTCGGCTACTGCGCGGCGGTGGAGAAGCTGCTCGGCATCGAGGTGACCGAGCGCTGCCAGTACATCCGCGTGGCCATGTCCGAGATCTCCCGGATCTGCGACCACCTGACGTGCATCGGCGCCTCGGCCATGGAGCTCGGGGCCTTCACGGTCTTCCTCTACATGATCAAGGCCCGCGAGTTCCTGTGGGAGCTGGTGGAGGCCGTCACCGGGGCGCGGCTGACCATCTCCTACGGGCGCGTCGGCGGCGTGAAGGCCGACCTGCCCCCGGGCTTCGCCGAGCCGGTGCGGGCGGCCTTCAAGCAGGTCCGTGAGGTCCTGGACGAGGTGCACCGGCTCCTCACCGGCAACCGCATCTTCATGGACCGCATGGTCGACGTCGGCGCGCTCTCCCGCGAGGAGACGATCGCCTACGCCATCACCGGGCCGCTGCTCCGTGCCGTGGGCGTGCCGTACGACGTCCGGCGGGCCCAGCCCTACGACGTCTACGACCGGCTGGACTGGGAGGTGCCGACGCAGACCGCCGGCGACAACTACGCCCGGTACCTCGTGCGCATGGCCGAGATGGAGCAGTCGATGCGCATCGCCGAGCAGGCGCTCGAGCAGATGCCCGGCGGGCCGATCCAGGTGGACTTCGAGGGCCGCCCCATCGACCCGGCGGCGTACGTGGACCAGGGCAAGCAGGGCAAGACCGAGGGGCTGCTGCTGGTGCCGATCCGCCTGTCGCCGAACCTGCAGGGTCAGGAGCGCCCCGCCCACGGGCGCGTGAACGCCGCCGACAAGCGCGTGGTGCTGCCTCCGAAGGAGACCACCTACGGCTCCATCGAGGGCCTGATGAACCACTTCATGCTGATCATGGAGGGTTACGGCATCCGGCCGCCGCGGGGCGAGGCCTACTCCGCCGTCGAGGGGGCCAACGGCGAGCTCGGCTTCTACGTGGTGTCCGACGGCGGCGACCGGCCCTACCGCGTGCGGTGCCGGCCGCCGTGCCTGCCGCCGCTCGCCGCGCTGCACCGCATGATCGAGGGCGAGATGCTGGCCGACCTCATCCCGACCTTCGGCTCGGTCAACATGATCGGCGGGGAGCTGGACCGGTGAGCACGACGGCCGTGCGCTTCTCGCCGGAGCAGCTGGCCGAGGTGCGCCGCCTGCAGGCGCTCTATCCCGACCGGCGCGGCGCGCTGCTGCCCGTGCTGCACCTGGCGCAGGCGACGTTCGGCCACGTCTCGCTCGAGGTCGAGGAGTACGTGGCCGGGCTCTTCGACCTGTCGCCGGCGCACGTCCACGAGGTGGTGACCTTCTACACGCTCTACTTCCGCACGCCGCCGGGCCGCCACGTGGTGTCGGTCTGCCACAACCTGTCCTGCCACCTGGCCGGGGCGCCGGCGATCCTGGCGCACCTGCGCCAGCGGCTGGGCGTCGAGCTCGGCGAGACGACCGCCGACGGCCGGGTGACGCTGCTCTCCGTCGAGTGCCTGTGCGCCTGCGAGCACGCCCCGATGATGCAGGTCGACGACCGCTACGAGCTCGACCTCACGCCCGAGAAGGTCGACCGCATCCTGGCGAGGCTGGCGTGAGCGAGGAGCGGCTGCTCACCCGCAACTTCGACCGCCCGGACTCCTACACGCTGAAGGCGTACACCGAGACCGGCGGCTACCAGGCGTGGCGCAAGGCTCAGGGCATGGAGCCGGCGGCCATCACCGAGGCCGTGAAGGCCTCCAACCTGCGCGGGCTCGGCGGCGCCGGCTTCCCCACCGGCGCCAAGTGGTCCTTCATCCCGAAGCACCACACCGGCCCCGTGTACCTGGTGATCAACGCCGACGAGGGGGAGCCGGGGACGTTCAAGGACCGCTACATCCTGGAGCGCGATCCGCACGCCCTCATCGAGGGGATGCTCATCGCCGCCCGGGCCATCCGCTCCGCTCAGGCCTTCGTCTACGTCCGCGGCGAGTACGTGCAGCCGTGGCGCCGGTTCTCCGCGGCCGTGAGGGAGGCCTACGACGCGGGACATCTGGGGCGCGGCCTCGAGATCGTCGTCCACCGCGGCGCCGGCGCCTACATCTGCGGCGAGGAGACGGGGCTGATCTCGTCGCTCGAGGGCAAGAAGGGCTGGCCCAAGGTCAAGCCGCCGTTCCCGGCCATCAAGGGCGCCTTCGGGCAGCCGACGATCGTCAACAACGTCGAGACCATCGCCCACCTGCCGCACATCATCAACCGCGGCCCGGAGTGGTTCGCGGCGCTGGGCACGAAGACGCAGGGCGGCACGCGGATGTACTCGGTGTCGGGGCGCGTGAGGAGGCCCGGCGTCTACGAGGCCTCCGTGGCCATCACCCTGCGCCGCCTGATCGAGCGGGCGGGCGGCGTGAGCGGGACCGGACGGCTCAAGGCCGTGGTGCCGGGCGGGGGCTCGGCCGCCATCCTGCGCGCCGACGAGATCGACGTCACCATGGACGTGGACGGCCTGAAGAACGCCGGCTCGATGATCGGCTCGGCCGGCGTCATCGTCATGGACGAGAGCGTGTCCATCCCGGAGGCGCTGCTGGTGCTGGCGCGGTTCTACGCCCACGAGTCGTGCGGCCAGTGCACGCCGTGCCGCGAATCGACCGGCTGGATTTACAAGATCGTCCACCGGATCGTCGAGGGCCACGGCCGCAAGGAGGACCTCGACACGATCCTGGACGTGGCACGGCGCGGGGCGGGGACCACGATCTGCGCCTTCTACGACGGCGCCGTCGGCCCCTACATCTCCTACGTCGAGAAGTTCCGCGCCGAGTTCGAGGCCCTGATCGCGAAATGATCCGCGCGGGTTCGACTCGTCGTGTTCGGGCGCGGGCGAAGCCGCCCTCCGAGGCTCATGCCTAGGCTGACGATCGACGGCAAGGAGGTCGAGGTCGCCCCGGGCACGAACCTGATCGAGGCCGCCCGCCAGGCCGGCATCGAGGTGCCGCACTACTGCTACCACCCGGGGCTCTCCATCGCCGGGCAGTGCCGCCTCTGCATGGTGGACGTCGACAAGGCGCCGCGCCCGACCATCGCCTGCAACACCCCGGCCGCCGACGGCATGGTCGTGCGCACGGACACCGACCGGGTGAGGGAGACGCGGCGGTCGATCATGGAGTTCCACCTGATCAACCATCCGCTCGACTGCCCGGTGTGCGACCAGGCCGGCGAGTGCTGGCTGCAGATCTACTACATGAAGCACGGGCTCTACGACCCGCGGATGGTGGACGAGAAGGTGCACAAGCCCAAGGCCGTGCCGCTCGGGCCCCACGTCATGCTGGACGCCGAGCGCTGCATCCTGTGCTCGCGCTGCGTGCGCTTCTGCGACGAGATCACCCGCACGGGCGAGCTCGGCATCTTCAGCCGCGGCGATCACTCGGAGATCGGCCTCTTCCCGGGCCGCGACCTCACCAACAAGTACTCGGGCAACGTGGTCGACATCTGCCCGGTCGGCGCGCTGACCGACCGCGACTTCCGCTTCCAGGTGCGGGTGTGGTACCTGGACACCGCGAAGTCGATCTGCCCGGGCTGCGCCCGCGGCTGCAACATCGACGTCCACGTCAGCCGGCGCCGGCCGCATCACGCCGACGGCCGCCGCGTGGCGCGGCTCAAGCCGCGCTTCAACGCCGAGGTCAACCGGTGGTGGATCTGCGACGAGGGCCGGTACGGCTTCGGCTTCGTGGACGACCGGAGCCGCGTCACCCAGGCGGCCGCCCGCGCCGGCTCCGGCCCGACCGCGGCGGCGCCGACGCCGGTGAGCGTCGACGAGGCCCTGGCCGGCGTCGCCGCCGCGCTCGGCCGGCAGCCCGCCGGCGGCGTGGCGCTGCTCGCCTCGCCGCGGATGGCCAACGAGGACCTGATGGCGCTGCGCCGCCTGGCCGAGCGGCTGGGCGCCCGGGTGGCCTTCCGGGTGCCGCCCCGGGCGCGGGGCGACGAGGACGACCTGCTGATCCGTGCCGACAAGAACCCGAACACGCGCGGCGCCGAGCTCCTCGGGCTCGATCGCGACGCCCGGGCCATCCTCGAGGCCGCGCGGCAGGGCGAGGTGCGCTGTCTCTGGGTCTTCGGTCACGACCTGCTCGATTGCGGGTGGCCCGAGGCCGAGGTGCGCGCGGCGCTGGAGGCGCTCGATACCCTGATCTGGAGCGGCACCAACGCCAACGCCACCAGCGCGCTGGCGCACTGGGTGCTGCCCGCGGCGGCCTGGGTCGAGCGGGACGGGACGTTCACGAACTTCCAGGGGCGGGTCCAGCGCTTCCGGACGGCCGTCGATCCCCTCGGCGAGGCGATCGCCGACTGGGAGGCCATCGGGCGCGTCCTCGCCGCGCTCGGCGCCCCGCCCCGCGCCACGCGCGCCGAGCACTGGTTCGGCGACGTGGTGGCCAGCGTACCGGCGTTCACCGGGCTGACGTACGCGTCGATCGGTGACGCCGGGCAACCGATCGACGCTCGAGCGCCGGCGCTGCCGGCGCGATCCGACGGGGGGAGGCTCGGAAGCGGGCCGGAGCCCCCCTCCGGGCAACCATGAGCCCGGCCGCGGATCTCGGCATCGCCTTCGGGCGCGTGGCCTTCGTGATGCTCTTCGTCCTCAACCTGGGCGGCCTGCTCACCTGGGTGGAGCGCAAGCAGTCGGCCATCATGCAGGACCGCATCGGCGCCAACCGCGCCTCGCTGCTGGGCCTCAGGCTGTTCGGCCTGTTCCACCCGCTGGCCGACGCGATCAAGATGCTCGCCAAGGAGGACTTCCGGCCCGCGCGCGCCGACCGGTTCCTGTTCGCGCTGGCGCCGTTCGTGTCGGTCTTCTTCGCCCTGGTGGCCTTCGCGTCGATCCCGTTCGGCGACGCGCTGCGGGTGGGCGACCGCGTGATCCCGCTGCAGGCCATCACCCTCGACGTCGGGGTCCTCTACGTCTTCGCCATGCTCTCGCTCGGCGTCTACGGGGTCATGATGGCCGGCTGGGCGTCGGGCAACAACTTCGCGCTGCTCGGCGGCCAGCGGGCGGCGGCCCTGATGATCTCGGCGGAGATCGCCATCGGCGCCTCGATCATGGGCGTCATCATGATCTACGGCTCGCTGAACCCCCAGGAGATCGTGCGGGGCCAGGGGCAGCACCTCTGGGGCTGGATCCCCCTCTGGGGCGTCCTCACGCAGCCGCTGGCCTTCGTGCTGTTCGTGACCGCCGGCATCGCCGCCACCAAGCGCATCCCCTTCGACACGCCGGAGGGCGAGTCGGAGATCATCGGGTACTTCGTGGAGTACAGCGGCATGAAGTTCGGCATGTTCGCCATGGCCGACTTCCTGGAGACGGTCGTGATCGCCGGACTCACCACCACGCTGTTCCTGGGCGGCTGGCAGGTGCCCTGGCTCTTCGCCGACGGCTTCCACCTGCCGTGGGGCGCGACGCTCCCGCTGCCTCACCTGGCGGTCACGGCGCTCCAGGTGGGGGCCTTCGTCTTCAAGGTCTCGGCGATGATCTTCGTCCTCATGCTGATCCGCTGGACGCTGCCGCGGTTCCGGTACGATCAGGCCATGCGCCTGGGCTGGCTCGGCCTGTTCCCCCTGTCCATCCTCAACATCGCGGTGACCGGGGCGATCCTCCTGCTGGTGAGGCCGGCGTGAATCTCGGCCAGCGCTTCTACCTCCGCGAGGTGCTCTCGGGGATCGGCCTGACCGCCGGGCACTTCTTCCGCAACCTGGGCCGCCACCTGGCCCGCGCCCTGGGCCGCACCGACGTGCGCGGCGCGGTGACGATCCAGTATCCCGAGGAGCGGCGGCCGTACGCGCCGCGGCTCCGGACGCTGCACCGGCTCGTGCGCCGCGAGGACGGCTCGCCGCGCTGCGTGGCCTGCATGATGTGCGAGACGGTCTGCCCGGCCCACTGCATCTACATCGTCGCCGCCGAGCACCCGAACCCCGAGATCGAGAAGGTGCCCGAGCGCTTCGACATCGACCTCGGCAAGTGCGTGTTCTGCGGCTACTGCGTGGAGGCGTGCCCGGAGGACGCCATCCGCATGGACACCGGCATCCTGGAGTTCTCGGCCTACACCCGGCGAGCCATGATCTACACGAAGGCGGCGCTGCTGGCGCTGGAACCGGCCGGCCCCGACGGCCGGCCGACGTCGCCGGTGCCGCTCCCCGCGGAGCGGACGCCCTGATGGCCATCGTGGCCTTCGCCCTCGTGGCCGGGGTGGCCGTCGGCGCCGCGCTGGGGCTCGTCCTCACGCGCAACGCCGTCCACGGCGCGCTGTTCCTCGTGCTCAACCTGGGCGCGCTGGCGGCGGCCTACCTGATGCTCGGCTTCCAGTTCCTGGCCTTCGCGCAGATCATCATCTACGCCGGGGCCATCATGGTCCTGTTCGTCTTCGCCATCATGGTGCTCATCCCGGGCAAGGAGGAGACGGGGCCCGATCCGCGGCGGCCCTGGCGGCTGCTCGCCACGCCGCTGGGGCTGGCGCTGCTGATCGAGCTCGGCCTGGTGCTGGCCGCCCGGGGCGCCGGGCCCGCTCCCGGCCGGGCGCCGGCGTTCGAGCCCGGCATGATCGCCCTGTTCACCGACTACCTGTTCCCCTTCGAGCTCACGTCCGTGCTGCTGCTGGCCGCCATGGTCGGCGTGCTGCTGCTGGCGCGGCGCCGGGGCGGGAGCGCCTGACATGGTGCACGAGAGCTGGTTCCTGGTGCTGTCGGCCGTGCTCTTCGCGGTGGGCGTGACCGGCGTGGTCGTGCGCCGGAACCCGCTCGTCATCTTCATGTCCATCGAGCTCGCGCTGAACGCGGCGAACCTGGCCCTGGTGGCCTTCAGCCGGCGCTACGCCAGCGCCGACGGCCAGGCGCTCGTGCTGTTCGTCATGGCCGTGGCCGCCGCCGAGGTCGCCGTGGGGCTGGCGATCATCGTCGCCATCTTCCGCGTCCGCCAGCGGCTCAGCGTGGACGACCTCAGCCTGATGCGCTGGTAGGGAGGTTCCATGGCCCAGAAGAAACCGACCCCGAGCCTGAACGCCGAGCTCGCCCGGCGCCTCCTGGGCGACATGATGCTCATCCGCCGCTTCGAGGAGAAGGCGGCGGAGGCCTACGCGCTCGGCAAGATCGGCGGCTTCCTGCACCTGTCGATCGGCGAGGAGGCCGTCGCCGCGGGGGCTAGCTCCGTCCTCCGCCAGGACGACTACGCGATCTCCACGTACCGCGAGCACGGCCACGCCCTGGCCAAGGGCGCCGATCCCCGGCGCGCCATGGCCGAGCTCTTCGGCCGCCGCGACGGCCTGAGCAAGGGCAAGGGCGGCTCCATGCACCTGTTCGACCGCGGCGTGAACTTCCTCGGCGGCCACGCCATCGTGGGCGCCCACCTGCCGCTCGCGGCCGGCGTGGGCTTCGCCATCAGGTACCGCGACGGCGACCAGGTATGCGTGTGCTACTTCGGCGACGGCGCGGTGCCGCAGGGCGAGTTCCACGAGGCCATGAACCTGTCGGCGCTGTGGAAGTTGCCGGTGATCTGGATCTGCGAGAACAACCGCTACGCGATGGGCACCTCGGTGGAGCGGGCGCTGGCCCAGACGGAGATCTACAGGTTCGGCGAGGCCTACGGGATCCCCTCCGAGCCCGTGGACGGCATGGACGTGCTCGCCGTCCGGGAGGCCGTCGGCCGCGCGGTGGCCCGCGCGCGGAAGGACCGGGTGCCGGCGCTCCTGGAAGCCCGCACCTACCGGTTCCGGGGCCACTCCATGCGCGACCCGGCCGGCGCCGTGTACCGGACGAAGGAGGAGGTCGAGCGCGAGAAGCAGCGTGACCCCATCGTGCTCTTCCGCCAGCGGGTCCTCGAGGGGGGCGTGCTCGGGGAGGACGACGTCCGCGCGCTGGAGAAGGACGTGAACGACCGGATCGACGACGCGGTGGCCTTCGCCGACGCCTCGCCGGAGCCGCCGGCCGAGTGGCTCATGACCGACGTCTACAAGGAGGACGCGTGATGGCGGTCATGACCTATCGCGAGGCGCTGAACCTGGCGCTGCGCGAGGAGATGCGCCGCGACGACCGCGTCTTCGTCATCGGCGAGGAGGTCGGGCTCTACGAGGGGGCGTACAAGGTCACGCAGGGCCTGCTCAGGGAGTTCGGACCCCGGCGCGTGGTCGACACGCCGATCGCCGAGTCGGGGTTCACCGGGGTGGGGATCGGCGCGGCCATGGTCGGCCTCCGCCCCGTGGTCGAGATGATGACGTTCAACTTCGCCCTGCTCGCGCTCGACCAGATCGTCAACTCGGCGGCGAAGATGTCGTACATGTCGGGCGGCCAGTACCACGTGCCCATCGTGGTCCGCGGGCCGGGCGGACCGGCGCACCAGCTGGCCGCCCAGCATTCCCAGTCGATGGAGAGCTATTTCTACCACGTGCCGGGGCTGAAGGTCGTGCGGCCCTCCACGCCGATGGACGCCAAGGGCCTGCTGAAGTCCGCCATCCGCGACGACAACCCCGTGGTGTTCATCGAGTCCGAGACGCTCTACGCCGTCAAGGGCGACGTGCCGGAGGACCCGGACTTCACGATCCCGCTGGGCCAGGCGGCGGTGCGCCGCGAGGGCGGCGACGTGACGGTGATCGCCTACATGGGCATGATGTACCGCGCCATGGAGGCCGCCGAGGAGCTGGAGAAGGACGGCATCTCCGTGGAGATCGTCGACCCGCGGACGCTGCGCCCGATGGACGCCGCCACGATCATCGGCTCCGTCCGCAAGACGCACCGGGCCGTCGTGGTGGAGGCCGGGGCCGGCTTCGCCGGCATGGGCTCGGAGATCGCCGCCTTCATCACCGAGCAGGCCTTCGACGACCTCGATGCGCCGGTGGAGCGGGTCACCGGCGCCAACGCGCCCATGCCGTACGCCCGGAACCTCGAGCGCCTGAAGACGCCGTCCCGGGAGCGCATCGTGGAGGCGATCCGCCGCGTCTGCTACGCCAACGGGGGGTGAGCGATGGCCGTGACCAAGGTCGTCATGCCGAAGCTCTCCGAGGCGATGGAGACCGGCAAGGTCATCAAGTGGCTCAAGAAGGAAGGCGACCGGGTGCAGGGCGGCGACATCCTGGCCGAGATCGAGACGGACAAGGCCGACGTCGAGATGGAGGCCTTCGGCGCCGGCGTGCTGCGCAAGATCCTGGTGCCGGCCGGTGAGTCCGCGCCGGTCGGCGGCCTGATCGCCGTCATCGCCGAGCCAGGCGAGGACATCGCGGGCGTGCTCGGCGGGGCGCCGGCGCCGGCGTCGGCGCCCGGGCGACCCGACGTGGCCTCCACGCCGGGCGCCGCGGCGCCGCGGCCCGCCGCGGTGCCGGCCCAGCCGCGCAGCGAGGATCACGCCGCGCGCACGCCGTCGCCGGCCGCGGCGCCCACGGCCCCCGCGCCGCCTGCCGGACCGGCGAGAGCCTCGACCCCCGCGCGTCCGGTCACCCCGGTGCCGGCGCCGGCCGCCGTCGCGCCGGGCGCGCCCGGCGACCGCGTGAAGGCCTCGCCGCTGGCCCGGAAGATCGCCGCTCAGTCCGGGGTCGACCTGCGCGTGATCCACGGCAGCGGGCCCGGAGGCCGGATCATCCGCCGTGACGTCGAGGCGGCGGCGAGCGTGCCCGCGGCCGGGCAGCCGGCGCCGCGGGTGGCCACCGTGGTGGCCGGTCCCGAGTACGAGGACCACCCGCTGTCGCAGATCCGCGCCACCATCGCCCGCCGCATGCCGCAATCGAAGGCGCCGGTGCCGCACTTCTACGTCACCGTCGAGATCGCCATGGACGCCGCCTGGGCGCTCCGCGAGGAGCTGAACGCCCTGGAGGGCCAGCCGAAGGTCTCGGTCAACGACCTGGTCATCCGCGCCTGCGCGCTGGCCCTGCTGGAGCACCCCGGGGTGAACGCCTCCTTCCAGGGCGACACCATCCGGGTGTGGCGCCGGGCGCACATCGGCATCGCGGTGGCGCTCGACGAGGGGCTGATCACGCCGGTGCTGCGCGACTGCCAGGCCAAGTCGCTGGCGCAGATCGCGGTGGAGGCCCGCGACCTGGTCGAGCGCGCCCGCACGCGCAAGCTCCGGGCCCCCGAGCTCGGCGGCGCGACGTTCTCCATCTCCAATCTGGGGATGTTCGACGTGACCGAATTCTCGGCGATCATCAACCCTCCCGAGGGGGCCATCCTCGCCGTCGGCGCCGTGCGCCGGGTCCCCGTGATCGACGGCGACCAGGTCTCCGTGGGCCGCCGGATGGCGGTGACGCTCTCGTGCGATCACCGCGTGATGGACGGAGCGATGGGCGCGCGTTTCCTCCAGTCGCTGACGCGCCTGCTGGAGGAGCCGCTCCGGCTGCTCGTCTGAATACATGGGGGGCTCCGGGCGCCCCCCGAGCCCCCCGGACGCTCGCACGCGCCCCGGGGGACCCGGGGCGCGGCTCGATGATGGGATTCGTGCACGGGCTCCGAGGCGACGATCGCCGCTGCGACGCGCGGCGGCGCCCGGACGCCGGCGGTCGGCCCGGCGCCGGCCGGCACCGTGAGGGCTGAGGGAGACATGGCGACGCACAAGGCGGACGTGGCGATCGTGGGGACCGGGCCCGGCGGGTACGTGGCCGCCATCCGGTGCGCGCAGCTGGGACTGTCCGTCGTGGCCGTCGAGGACGACCGGCCGGGCGGCGTCTGCCTGAACTGGGGGTGCATCCCCACCAAGGCGCTGCTCCGCAACGCCGAGGTCGTGCACCTCATCGAGCGGGCCGAGTTCTTCGGCGTGAAGGTCGAGGGCGTGCAGGCCGACTACGCGCAGGCCATTCGCCGCAGCCGCGCGGTGGCCGACCGCATGGCCAAGGGCGTCGAGTTCCTCTTCCGCAAGAACAAGATCACCCTGGTGCCCGGGCGCGGCGCGCTCCGCTCGCCGACGACGGTGCAGGTGCAGGGCCAGGGCGGCCCGGCCACCATCGAGGCGCGCGCCGTCATCGTGGCGACCGGGTCGGAGCCGAAGTCGCTGCCCGGCGTCGCCATCGACGAGCAGCGCGTGCTCTCCTCCACGGGGGCGCTGCGCCAGGAGCGCGCGCCGAAGTCGCTGATCGTCATCGGCGCGGGGGCGGTCGGCGTGGAGTTCGCCGACGTCTACGCCGCCTACGGCACGCAGGTGACGGTACTGGAGGCGCTGCCCCGCGTGGTGCCCGTCGAGGACGAGGAGGTCTCCGCCCTGCTGGCGCGGACGTTCTCGCGGCGCGGCATCACGGTGAAGACCGGCGTCAAGGTCACCGCGGTCAAGCCCGGCGGCGCCGGCGTGGTCGTGGAGACGGACGGCGAGCGGGTCGAGGCCGAGCAGGTGCTGATGGCCGTCGGCCGGGGCGCGAAGGTCCAGGGCGTCGGGCTCGACGCCCTCGGCGTCCAGATGGAGCGCGGCTGGGTCAAGGTCTCGCCGCGGATGGAGACGTCCGTGAAGGGCGTCTACGCCATCGGCGACTGCGCGGGGCCCCCGCTGCTGGCCCACAAGGCCATGGCCGAGGGCGTGGTGGCCGCCGAGGCCATCGCCGGCCGGACGCCGCGACCCGTGGACTACGCCAACGTGCCCTCGTGCACGTACTGCCGGCCGCAGGTCGCCTCCGTCGGCCTCGCCGAGGCGAAGGCCAGGGAAGGCGGGCGCGAGGTCGCCGTCGGCAAGTTCCCCTTCACGGCCAGCGGCAAGGCGGTGGCGCTCGGCGACACCGAGGGGTTCGTGAAGATCGTCGCCGACAAGGCGACCGGCGAGATCCTCGGCGCCCACATCATCGGCCCCGAGGCCACGGAGATCATCCACGAGTTCGCGGTGGGCCGGACGCTCGAGGCCACGCTCGAGGAGATCGTCCACACCATCCACGCCCACCCGACGCTGTCCGAGGCGGCCTTCGAGGCCACGCTCGGCGCGCTGGGCCAGGCCATCCACCTCTGAGCGAGACCCCATGAACGTCGAGCTGACCGCCGAGCAGCAGGCCCTGCGCGCCCGCGCGCGCGAGCTGGCCGACGGCGTCTTCGCGGCCCGCGCGGCCCGCTGGGATGCCACCGAGGAGTATCCCTGGGACAACGTGAAGGACCTGGTCGCCGCCGGCTTCATGGGCATGACCATCCCGCGCGAGCACGGTGGCCCCGACCGGCCGCTGCTGGACGTCGTGCTGGTGATCGAGGAGATCGCCCGCGCGTGCGGCATCACCGGACGCATCGTGGTCGAGGGCAACATGGGCGTCGTCGGGGCGCTGCGCGCCTACGGCACCGACGCCCAGCGGCGGCGCTACTTCCCGTGGGTGCTCGAGGGCGAGAAGCCGGCCATCTGCATCAGCGAGCCCGAGGCCGGCTCGGCGGCCACCGACCTCGCGACGCGGGCGGAGCCCGTGGACGGCGGGTTCGTCCTCACGGGCCAGAAACGCTGGATCACCGGCGCCGGCACCTCGCGCCTGTACCTGGTGTTCGCGCGCTTCGGCGACCGGCCCGGCGCCGAGGGCATCGGGGGACTGCTGCTCGAGCGCGACGCGCCGGGCTTCACGGTCGGCGAGCGCGATTACATGATGGGGCTCCGCGGCATCCCGGAGGGCCGGCTGCACTTCGACCGCTGCTTCGTGCCGCGCGACCGCCTGCTGGTCGAGCCCGGCGACGGCTTCAAGAAGCTGATGCGCGCCTACAACGGCCAGCGGCTCGGCGCCGCCACGGTGGCGCTCGGGCTCGGGCAGGGCGCCTGGGAGCTGGCGCTCGCCTACGCCGCCGGCCGCCGGCAGTTCGGCCGGCCGATCGCCGACTTCCAGGGGATCCGCTGGAAGCTCGCCGACATGGCCGTGAAGCTCGACGCCGCCCGCCTGCTGATCCACCGGGCCGCCGCGCGCGCCCGCGACGGGCTGCCCGACGCCCTGGACGCCGCCAAGGCCAAGACGTTCGCCGCCGAGGCCGCGCAGCAGGTGACGAACGAGGCGTTGCAGATCCACGGGGCCGCCGGCTACGCCCGCGGGCTGCCGCTCGAGCGCATGGTGCGGGATGCCCGCATGTTCGCGATCGGGGGCGGCACCCTCGAGATGATGCGCAACCTGATCGCCGACCACGTCCTGCTCGACCGCGCCGACTGGCGCCGGCGCTGACCGGCGCGTCGCGCCCCGTGAAGCTCGGCGTCGCGCTCCCGATCGCCGGCGCCTGGGCCACGCCCGACAACCAGGTGCGCGTGGCCCAGACGGCGGAGGCCCTCGGGTACCACTCGGTGTGGGTCTTCCAGCGCCTGCTCTACGCGCTCGAGCCGCGCAACGAGTACCCGCCGGTGCCCGGGCCGCGGTGGCCGGCGGCCTTCCAGCGCGTCATGGACCCCATCGTGACGCTGTCCTACGTGGCCGCGGTGACCCGGCGGGTGCGGCTGGGCACGAGCGTGCTGCTGGTGCCGTTCTACCAGCCGGCCGTCCTCGGCAAGATGCTGGCCACGCTGGACGTGCTGTCCGGCGGCCGGCTCGACGTCGGCCTCGGGCTCGGCTGGTCGGAGGACGAGTACGACGCCGTGGGCGTGCCGTACCGTCGCCGCGGGGCGCGCGCCGACGAGTTCATCCGCTGCCTGAAGACGGTGTGGACGGCGGACGTCGTGGAGTTCGACGGCGAGTTCTACCGGGTGCCGCGCTCTCGCATCGAGCCCAAGCCCCGGCAGCGTCCCCACCCGCCGATCACGGTCGGCGGCTACAGCCCGGTCGTGCTGCGCCGGGCGGTCACCCTGGGTGACGGCTTCAACGGCGGGAACATGCCGCTCGGCCAAGTGGCGGCGATCGTGGCGGGCCTGGGCCGGGCCGCGGCCGAGGCCGGCCGCGATCCGCGCACGCTCTCCGTCGTGGCCCGCGGCTCGTTCCACGTCTTCGACACGAGCCAGGGACCCGACCGCCGGCCGCTCTGGGGCTCGCTCGACGAGGTGCGCGAGGACATCCGCCGCTACGCCGAGGCCGGACTCACCGAGCTGTTCCTGGAGCCCAACTTCCAGCCGGGCGGGCCCGTGCTCGAGCGCGTGCTCGAGCACATGGAGGCGCTGGCGCCGGCGGGGGCGCCGGCCGGCGGCTGACCACGGTCAGCCGTGCAGGAACGGCACCTTCACGAGCAGCGCGAAGCCGTTGACGGTCAGCAGGGCGCCCAGCGCGGCCAGGACCATCGAGAACCAGAACATCGGGCGCGAGGCCGACAATATCGCCACCGAGGCGCTCACGATGGCGATCTGCAGCAGCACCTCGGCGTAGTCGAAGTACGGGTCCCGGTCGCGATTGACGTCGCGCTCGTGCTCGAGCTTCCGGGCCTCCTGCTCGATCTCCTTCTTGTCCGCGGCCATGCGGCGCTCCTCGTCGGCGAAGCGCAGGGCGAGGGCCTCGTACTTGGTCCGCACGGCGCCCTGCAGCGCGCCGGGCTCGGCCAGCTGGGTCTCGACGAGGATCTTGTTGGCGCGGTTCAGGTGCTCGCGGACGACCTTGGCCTGGTAGTACGCCCACTGGTCGGAGGCCTGCTGCTGGGCGAGCAACAGCTCCTTCATCGCGTTGTTGCCGCCCAGCGAGGCCACCGCCAGCACCACCGCGTAGACGGCGGTGGTCAGCGCGACCCGGCGACTGAACGCCTTGTCGCGCCGTTCCTGCAGCTCCTCGGGATCGGGAAGCGCGACCTCAGCCACGCGTCGGCGAGGACCACTTCCGGATCTCCTGGCGCATCGCCTCCTTGCCCTCCTCGAAGGCGTTCATCAGGCGCTGCGTCTGCTCCTCGAACAGCTCCCGGCTCTTGTCGAGCCACTCGCCGGCGTGACTCTGGGCCTCGTCGGCCCACGACTGCGCCCGCCGCGCCGCCTCGCCGCCCCGCTCGGCGAGCAGCTCGCGGTTCTCGCGGCCCGTCCGTGGCGTGGTGAGCAGGGCGGCGGCCGCGCCGATCGCGGCGCCGAGGAGGAACCAGCCCAGATAGCCGCCCGCGTCACCCCGTTCGCTGCCCATGGTGATCTCCTCCCTGCTTGCGTAGTCGGTGAAGGAACACGTCGAGGCCGGTCTTGATGCCGGCCGCGACACCGACGAGCTGGCCGGCTCGCGTGAGGCCTGCGACCGCGCCGAGCACCCGGGCGATGCCCGAGGCGACGTCCTCGGCGCGGTCGGCCAGGGCCCCCATGCGCGCGACCTCCACCCGGGTGTCGTGGCTGAGCGACCGGAACTCCTCCACGAGGGCCTTCACGTGCTCCGTGAGCGGGCCGAGGTCGCGCTCGGCCGCCGCCAGCACGCGCTCGCCGCGCTCGGCGGCGCGGCGGATGGCCAGCAGCGCCGGGACCAGCGCGACGGTGACGGCGACGACGCACACGACGATGGCGGCCTGGGCCCACGGGTGCATGGGGCCCAATTCTTCTCGCAATCGGCATCGAAAGTCAATAAATTCATTGACTTGGTGAGCATCGGATCCCTATAATCGCGCGTGGCCGACGCCCTGGGAGCGCGACCCCGCCGAGCACGCTGACCCGAGGAGCCCATGTCGCTCGAGGACAGGTTCGACGAGCTGCACCGCCGCCACGCCGAGGCCGAGCTGGCCGGCGGCGAGGAGCGCATCCGCCGCCAGCACAAGGCCGGCAAGAAGACGGCGCGAGAGCGGCTCGACCTGCTGCTCGATCCCGGCTCGTTCCTGGAGATCGACAAGTTCGTCGTCCACCAGTCGCACGACTTCGGGATGGAGGGCCAGCGGATCCCCGGCGACGGCGTGGTCACCGGGGCGGGCCGGATCCACGGCCGGCCGGTGTTCGTCTTCGCCCAGGACTTCACCGTGTTCGGCGGCTCGCTCAGCGAGGCCTACGCGCGGAAGATCTGCAAGGTCATGGACCTCGCGATGAAGACGGGCGCGCCGGTCATCGGCCTGAACGACTCGGGCGGCGCGCGGATCCAGGAGGGCGTGGTCTCGCTCGCCGGCTACGCCGACATCTTCCTGCGCAACACGCTGGCCTCCGGCGTGGTCCCGCAGGTGTCCGCCATCCTGGGGCCGTGCGCGGGCGGGGCCGTGTACTCGCCGGCCATCACCGACTTCACCTTCATGGTGAAGAGCACGTCCTACATGTTCGTGACCGGCCCCGACGTGATCCGCGCCGTCACCCACGAGGCGGTGACGGCCGAGGAGCTCGGCGGCGCCGCCGCGCACGGGGCCACCTCGGGGGTGGCCCACTTCGCCGCCGACGGCGAGGAGGAGTGCCTGGCCCTGATCCGCGAGCTGCTGACGTTCCTGCCGCAGAACAACATGGAGGACCCGCCGCTCAGGCCGACCCTCGATCCGCGCGACCGCCGCGACGAGGGGTTGCAGAGGATCGTGCCGGAGCAGCCGAACAAGCCCTACGACATCAAGGACATCGTCCGCGCCGTCCTGGACGACCGGTACTTCTTCGAGGTGCAGGCGGCCTTCGCCCAGAACATCGTGGTGGGCTTCGGCCGGCTCGGCGGCCGGCCCGTCGGCGTGGTGGCCAACCAGCCCGCGCACCTGGCCGGCTGCCTGGACATCAACGCCTCGGTGAAGGCCGCGCGCTTCGTCCGCTTCTGCGATTGCTTCAACATCCCGCTGGTGACCTTCGTCGACGTGCCGGGCTTCCTGCCCGGGACGGCGCAGGAGCACGGCGGCATCATCCGCCACGGCGCCAAGCTACTCTACGCGTACTGCGAGGCCACGGTGCCGAAGCTCACGGTGATCACGCGCAAGGCCTACGGCGGCGCCTACGACGTCATGTCCTCGAAGCACATCCGCGGCGATGCCAACTTCGCCTTCCCGACGGCGGAGATCGCCGTCATGGGGCCGGAGGGCGCCGTGAACATCCTCTACCGGCGCGAGCTGGAGCAGGCCGCCGACCCCGCGGCGTTCCGGGCCGCGCGCATCGCGGAGTACCGCGAGAAGTTCGCCAATCCGTACGTCGCCGCCGAGCGCGGCTACGTCGACGAGGTGATCGAGCCGCGCGACACGCGGCCCCGGCTGGTGGCGGCGCTCGAACTGCTCGGCACCAAGCGCGACCAGAACCCGCCGAAGAAGCACGGGAACATCCCGCTGTGACCACGGCCGCGCGATGAGCGTCCCGGATCGCCGCACCAGCTGGGGGGCCCCGCTGCCGCCGGTCTACGGGCCGGCCGACGCGCCCCCCGAGCCACCGCCGCCGCCCGGGGAGTTTCCCTACACGCGAGGCATCCACCCCACGATGTACCGCGGCCGGCTGTGGACGATGCGGCAGTACGCGGGGTTCGGCTCGGCGGCGGAGACGAACAAGCGGTACCGGTTCCTGCTCGAGCAGGGCCAGACCGGGCTCAGCGTGGCCTTCGACCTGCCGACCCAGATGGGCCACGACCCCGACTCGCCGCTGGCCGCCGGCGAGGTGGGCAAGGTGGGCGTCTCCATCGCCGGCGTCGAGGACATGGGCGACCTCTTCGAGGGCATCCCGCTCGACCGCGTCACCACCTCGATGACGATCAACGCCACGGCGTCCATCCTGCTGGCGCTCTACGTCGCCGTCGCCCGGCGGCAGGGCGTGGCCTCCGAGCGGCTGGGCGGCACCACGCAGAACGACATCCTCAAGGAGTACATCGCGCGCGGGACGTACATCTTCCCGCCGGGGCCGTCGATGCGGCTGGTGACGGACATGTTCGCCTACTGCCGGGAGCGGGTGCCGCGCTGGAACACGATCTCGATCTCCGGCTACCACATGCGCGAGGCCGGCTGCACCGCGGTGCAGGAGGTCGCCTTCACGCTGGCCAACGCCATCGCCTACGTCGAGGCCGCCCGGCAGGCCGGGCTGGCCGTGGACGAGTTCGCCCCGCAGCTGTCGTTCTTCTTCAACGCCCACAACGACCTGATCGAGGAGGTCGCGAAGTTCCGGGCCGCCCGGCGGCTGTGGGCCCGGATCGTCCGGGACCGCTTCGGCGCCCGCGACCCGCGCTCGGCCATGCTGCGCTTCCACGCCCAGACGGCGGGCAGCATGCTGACGGCGCAGCAGCCGGAGAACAACATCGTGCGGGTCACCGTGCAGGCGCTGGCCGCGGTGCTCGGCGGCTGCCAGTCGCTGCACACGAACTCCATGGACGAGGCCCTGGCCTTGCCCACGGAGCGCGCCGTCCGCATCGCGCTGCGGACGCAGCAGATCCTCGCCCACGAGTCGGGGGTGGCCGCCCTCGCCGACCCGCTGGGCGGCTCGTACGCCGTCGAGCGCCTGACCCGGGACATCGAGGAGGCGGCCGAGGTCTACATCGCCCGGATCGACGACCAGGGAGGTGCCGTGCGCGCCATCGCCTTCATGCAGCGCGAGATCCACGACGCCGCCTATGCCTGGCAGCGGGCGGTGGAGGACAAGGCCCGCATCGTCGTCGGGGTCAACGAGTTCGTGACCGAGGACGCGTCGCCGGCGAACCTCTTCCAGCTCGACCCCGGCACCGCCGCGGCCCTGGCCGAGCGCGTGCGCCGCTTCCGCGCGGGCCGGGCGGCGGACGCCGCGCAGCGAGCCCTCGACGCCCTCGAGGCCGGCGCCCGTGGCCGCGCCAACCTGATGCCGCTCATCGTCGACGCCGTGGACGCCGCGGTGACGCTCGGCGAGATCTGCGAGCGGCTGCGCGCGGTGTTCGGCACGCACCAGCCGGCGGTGACGGTGTGAGGGCGGCCGCCCGCCTCGGCGCGGCGCTGGCCGTCCTGCTCGTGCTCGCGGCGGCGCCCGCCGCCGCCGGCGTCGCCGACCGGGTCGGGGCGACGTTCGCGCTCATGGCCCAGGACTTCATCAAGGCCGCCGAGCCGGTGGAGGGCGTCGTCGTCTCCGTCGAGGCCGACCGCCTGTACATCGACATCGGCGAGGACCGGGGCGCCCAGGTGGGGCAGGAGTTCGTCGTGTACCGGAAGGGCGATCCCTTCTACCATCCGCTCACCGGCCGTCTCCTCGGGCGGTACGAGGACGTGCTGGGCCACGCCCAGGTCCGGCGCGTGGAGCCCGGGTTCTCGGAGGCCGCGTTCATCCCGCTGCCCGATCGGGCCCATCCCCGGATCGAGGACGGCGTGCGCATCAGCCGGGCGCGCATCCGGCTCGCCATCACCCCCATGCTCGATCTCACCACGACCACCGCCGACGTGCGCCGGGTGCCGTTCATGCTGGCCAGCCTGCTCGAGCGCTCCAGGCGCTTCCAGATCGTCGACCCCCTCGCCGTCGGCGACATGTTCGCCTCCGGCGGCGTGCGCGTGGAGGAGGTCCTGGCACGGCCCGAGCGCGCCGTGCGCAGCGCCAGGAACCTCGACGTCTCCGGCTGGCTGATCCCCGTGCTCCTGGAGCGCCGCGGGGTCCTGTACCTCGACGTGACGTGGGTGTCGGCGGTGACGGGCACCGCGCTGTTCTCTCGGCGCCAGCCGCTGCTGCCGGCGGGCGCGGCCGAGGACCAGCGGTTCCCGTGGGAGCCCCGGCCGGAGGACTGACGTGCTATGGTAGGCGCCGCATGAGGGGGTGGTGGCCGGCCGCGGTCGGTGTCGTCGTGCTCGCGGTGGTGGGCATGGGCTGCAACCAGGTGCGCCAGATCGCCGGGCTGCCGGTGCAGAACGATCCGTCCATCGCGCTGAAGTCCGCCGAGACCCGCTGGCTGCTCATCAAGAACCCCCGCTACGGCGACGTGCCGAGCGAGCCGGAGTACGTGTGGGTCGAGGAGGACAAGGTCCCCACGACGCTGACCACGCTCATCCGCGGCAAGCGCGCCATCATCGCGGCCCCGGAGATCGTCGCCAAGTACGGCTCGCCCCCCGGCGGCGGCAAGATCAGCCCTCGCCAGGGGGTGCCGTATCACAACTCCGAGCCGGCGCGCGCGGAGGCCCGGGCGGTGGTGGCGGCCCCGGCCGGCACCGCGGTGGCGGTGGCGCGGCCGGCCGCGCCCGCGCCCGCACCGCCCCTCACGCGCGGGCTCGTCGTCTACGTGGATACCACCCGCATCGTGATCGACCTCACCGCGGCCGACGGGGTCGCCCCGGGCACGGTGGTGAGCCTGCGTCGGGACCGGATCCCGATCGTCCACCCCGTGACCGGCGAGCTCCTCGGGGAGCTGGACGAGGAGGTCGGGACGGCGCGCATCACCGAGACACGCGACAAGTTCTCGGTGGCCGAGATCCAGAGCGTCGCGCCCGGCGCGCAGATCCAGCTCCGCGACCGCGTCGTCCCGAAGTAACGCGGGCACCGCGTGCCCACGCCCACGCTGGAGCAAGTCCTCAAGGAGCGCGTGACCGCGCTGGTCGGCGCCGACCTGCAGGCCGTCGAGGCGGAGATCCGGCGGCAGCTCGACTCCCCGGTGGCGCTCATCCAGGAGATGGGCGGCTACATCGCCGGCGCCGGCGGCAAGCGGCTGCGGCCGATGCTCCTGCTCCTGGCCGCCCGGCTGGCCGGCCACCGGAGCCCGCGGGCCGTCCGGCTGGCGTGCGTGGTCGAGCTGCTCCATACCGCCACGCTGATCCACGACGACGTGGTCGATCAGGCGCCGCTGCGGCGCGGCCGGCCGTCGGCGAACGCGCGGTGGGGGGACGACGCCTCGGTGCTGGTGGGGGACCACCTCTACTCGAAGTCGTTCGCGATGCTGGTGCACGACAACGACCGGAACGTCATGGAGACGCTGGCCCGGGCGACGGTGTCCATGACCGAGGCCGAGGTGCTCCAGCTCGAGTGCAAGCGCGCCGGGATCACCACCGAGACGGACTACGTGCGGATCATCACGCAGAAGACCGCCTCCTTCATGTCGGCGTGCTGCCGCATCGGCGGACTGCTCGGCGCGCTGCCGCCCGCCCAGGTCGAGGCGCTCACCGGGTACGGGCTGGACATCGGGGTCGCCTTCCAGATCTCCGACGACTCGCTCGACTTCATCGCCGATCAGGAGCGCTTCGGCAAGGCCATCGGCAGCGACCTCAGGGAGGGCAAGCTGACGCTGCCGCTGATCGCCATGCTGCAGCGGGCGCCGTGCGAGGACGCCGATCACGTGCGGGCCCTGCTCCGGCGGCGCGCGCTGACGCCGGGCGAGCTCGAGGCCATCCGGCGGCTTGTCGTCGAGCACGACGGGGTGGACTACGCCCGGGCCCAGGCCGCCGCCCGGGCCCGGGCCGCCAAGGCCGGGCTCGCCGCCTTCGCGTCCTCCGAGGAGCGGGAGGTCCTCAGCCTGATCGCCGACTTCGTCGTCGATCGCGACCGGTGAGGCCCGGCCGGGTGCCTGGCCGAGCGCGGCGCGACAGGCCGTGAGCGCGATCATCACGCTGACGACGGACTTCGGCACCCGCGACCCGTACGTCGCGGAGATGAAGGGCGTGATCCTCGATCTGGCGCGGTCGGTGCAGCTGGTCGACGTGAGCCACGAGATCGAGCCGCAGCAGATCGCCGAGGCCGCCCTCACGCTGGAGGGGCTGGCCGCGGCGTTTCCCCCCGGCACGATCCACCTGGCCGTCGTGGACCCCGGGGTCGGCACCGACCGTCGGGGGCTCGTCATCGACACCGGGAGCCAGCGCTTCGTCGGTCCGGACAACGGCCTGTTCACGGCCGTGCTGGCCCGTCCGGGCTGGCAGGCCTTCGAGCTGGCCGCGCCCCAGCTGCGGCGCGCCACGGTGAGCCGCACCTTCCACGGACGCGACATCTTCGCGCCGGCCGCGGCGCACCTGGCGCTCGGCGTCCCTCCCGAGCGCTTCGGGGTCCCGGTGAGCGACCCCGTGCGGCTGCCGTGGCCCGAGGCGCGCCCGGTGGCCGGCGGCATGGCCGGCGCCGTCATCCACGTCGATCGCTTCGGCAACCTGGTCACGTCGATCGACGCCCCCCGGGTACGAGCGATCGTCGGCGCGGCAGGACGGGGGACCGTCCGCATCGCCGGGCGCGCGGTCCCCGTCGTCGGGACCTACGCCGAGCTGCCGCCGCGCGGCGCCGGCGCCCTGGTGGGGTCGCGGGACCGTCTGGAGGTCGTCGTCAGGGACGGCAGCGCGGCGGTGACGCTCCGGGCCCGGCGCGGGACGCCGGTGCTGCTCAGTCGGACGACGCCGCTGCCGGGGAGGACGGGGCGGTCGCGGAGGAGCTCGCAGTAGGCGTCTCCTTCGCGGGCGTGGTGCTAGACTGCTCGCCGGATGCGGATCCCTTTCCGGCGAGGCTCTTCTCCGACTCGACGGCCTTCTTTCGAGCCTCCGACGGATAGTCGGTGACGTACCAGCCCTCGCCCTTCAGGATGAACGGCGCGGGCGCCAGCAGCCTCTTGAGCGTCCCACCGCACGCTTCGCAGCGGGTCAGCGGCGCCTCCGTGATGCGCTGCCGGACCTCGAACGTCCGATGACACTGCTCGCACTGGTACTCGTACGTCGGCACAAGATCGAACGCTACATGGGAGGGCCAAGAGTGTCAAGACAACGGGCGCTCGGTGGACTGGCCCTGGCGGCGGCGCTCGCGCTCGGCGGCTGCGCCGGCGCGGCCGCGGATCAGGAGGAGGTGCGGCGACTGCAGGCACGCGCGGCGTACGAGCGTGGCCTCGGGCACGTGCAGAAGCGCGAGGCGGCGCCGGCGCTGACGGCCATCCGGGAGGCGGTCAGCATCGATCCGACCGTGCCGGTCTACTGGAAGGCGCTGGGCCTCATCTACCTCGAGCTCGCACAGCCTCACGTCGCCTACAGCGCCTTCATGAAGGCCACCGCCCTGGACGATACCTATGCCGACGCCCACATGTACGTCGGGGTCGCCCTGTCGGAGCTCGGCCGCTGGGAGGACGCCCTGGTCGCCTACCGGAAGGCGATCAGCCTCGCGACTCTCACGACCCCGGAGACCGCCTACCACAACGCCGGGGTCGCGCTCTACAACCTCAAGCGCTATCAGGAGGCCGAGCAGGCCCTGCGGTTCGCCATCGGGCTCGACCCCAAGCTGGCGGGCGCGTACTACAACCTCGGGCTCGTGTTCGTGGGGTCCGGCCGCCGCGAGGACGCCAAGGCGCTGTTCCGGCAGGCCCGGGACCTGGCCCCCCGCTCGCCCTTCGGGGAGGCGGCCGCCGGGCAGCTCAAGGCCTTGGGGGAGGGCGGCTAGGAGGCCCCACCGGCAGGTCTCCGGGCGGTCGAGGGGCCTCCAAGACCCGGTTTTCTGTAAGCTTTTTTGTTGACCGCCGGCCAGTTCCCGGGCTAAAACCGTACCCGCTGTCCCCGACGTGTGTGCGCAGGTGTTGGTGTTGGACCGCGCGTAAATCGGCGTACTCCGAGCAACGCACCACCACATTGAGGAGGCGGTAATGAGGAGAGTCCTCGCCGTCGTCGTGTCCGTGGTCGCCCTCCTCGGGTTCGTGGCCCCGCCGGTCCTGGCGCAGGCGCCCGCCCCGAAGGTGACGATCACCGGACTGCTCGACTTCGTGACCACCGCATCGAAGAACTGGTCGGCGCTCGACCCGACCGACGCGAAGGACCAGGAATGGTACTCGCGGGAGCGCGGCGTCTTCACGATCACCGGTGAAGTCGGCGCCACCAAGGCCGTGTGGGCCGTCGAGAACGACTTCGTCAACGGTTGTATCGGATCCGTGGGCGCGGGCGGCGGCTGCTCGGCCGGCCACGGCACGTCCTCCAGCTTCGACCTGGACACGGACGTCGCCGGGTTCGTCGAGACGAAGTGGCTGTACGTCGAGACACCGGTCACGGGCCCCGGCTCGCTCCTGCCGTTCCTTCCGATGACCACCCGCATGCGCGCCGGTGCCCAGCCCGCGCGCGGGCACGAGTACAAGAACGGCATCCTGCTCGGCGGTGACATGTCGGGTGTCGCGTTCGAGACCACCTGGGCGCCCAACCTCCGCTCGACGGTGACCTACATCCAGATCGGCGAGCAGATGGAGCCCGTCAGCTTCTTCGGCGCCACCGAGGACTGGGCGATCCTGGCCAGCGTGGAGTTCGACGTGTTCAAGGGCTTCACGATCAAGCCCACGTACGCGTACGCGGACTACACGGGTGGCAACAGCGGCACGGGGACCCTCGGCACCGAGACCAAGAACGGCTTCACGCAGTTCGGTCCGGGCGGCTACCCGCTCCGCAAGACCCGCCACACCATCGGCGGGGACATCCGCTGGACGGTCGCGGGCTTCACGATCCAGCCGACCTTCCTCTTCCAGTTCGGTGACCAGGAGATTCCTGGCGCGACCGGGACGGACGAGGTCGACATCCGCTCCTGGATCGCCGACGTCATCGTCGGCTACCGCATCGGCCCGCTGAACATCGAGGGCCGCGCGATGTGGACGCCGGGCATGAAGGCCGGCGAGAGCGTGCTGGCCGGCGACGACATCGAGTACTACCAGTCGATCAACCCGGCCTTCGGCTACATGGCCGGCTGGACGGAGATCCAGACCTCCGGCGTTGACTACAGCACGGCCTTCATGGCCGGCGCGCCGGGCGTCAGCCTCCGGCAGTCCCCGTCGTACGACAAGTACGGCCGCATCTTCATCGCCCTGGCGGCCGACTACGCCATCACGCCCGCCCTCACGCTGAAGGGCGTGGTCAACACCAGCTGGACCGACGAGAAGGTCGACACCAACGGCGTGCTGTCGTCGGCCGGTCTCAGCAGCCCGACGGGCGGTGACGAGCGTCACCTGCTCACCGAGCTCAACCTCGGCATGACGTACCGGTTCGCCCCGAACGTCGCGTTCGACCTGGTCGGCGCGTACGCGTGGGCGCACGAGGCGCTCGAGAACGCGGCGACCGCCGGCGGTCCGTCGCGCGACGCGCACGACATCTACAAGGCGGTAGCCCGCGTCCGCTTCACGTTCTAGGTCTCGACCGGGGGACAGCGAGAGGGCATGGGGGGCTTCCCCCCATGCCCTCCTTCTTTTCGGGGGGTGATATAGTCCTGGTGATGTTCGCGGCCTTCCGCCCCCTCGGTCTCGGGGTCCTGGCCATCGTGCTGGCGCTGACGTCGACGATGGCGGGCGCCGGCCGCAGCGCCGCCCAGCCCTCGCCTTCCGCGCCCGCGCCGCAGTCGGTCCAGCCGCAGCCCGCGGCGCCGCTGTCGTTCCGGGTGCTCGCCGATCAGCTCGCCGCGCTGTTCCCGGCGGTGCAGACCGAGGTGGTGGAGTCCAGCGGCGACCGGGTGACGCTGGCCGCCGGGCGCCGGGACGGCGTGCAGCCGGGCGTCGAGCTGACCGTTGTGCGCGAGGGGCGGGAGCTCTATCACCCGACGACCCGAAAGCTCCTCGGCCGGACGCAGGAGACGCTGGGCCGGGTCATGGTCACCGAGGTGCTCGACGGGTACGCCGTCGCGCGTCGCCTGGAGGGGACGCGTCCCTTCGAGCCCGGCGACCGGGCGCGGTCGAGCAGCGCCAAGACGCGGCTCACGGTGCTGCCGCTCACCACCGGGCCCCGGTCGCGCGTGGCCGAGCCGGCCACGTACGAGCTGATCCAGGAGCTCGAGCGCACCGGACGCTTCCAGATCGGCTTCGGCGACCACATCGCGGCCTGGCTGGCGCAGGAGCGCATCTCCAACGAGGACTTCGTGGCCGGCAAGGGCGTGCGTCAGGCCGCCGAGCGGTTCAAGGTCCCCGTGCTGCTCGTCCTGCACTTCACCACGGTGCAGGCGCGGCCGTTCATGGACGTGCGGGCGTTCTCGGCCGTCCTCGACGCCCCCCTGCTGCAGAGCGCGCTCTTCGTGCCCTCCACGGTGCGGCCCCCCTCCTCGCAGCAGTTCTCCTCCGGCCCGAACGCGCCGGGGGCCCGGGCGGAGCGGCGCTCGCTGCTCGCGCGGTTGCTGTCGGGCGACTGGGAGCCCAACAGCTACTCGGCGGGCGCCGCGTCGATTCCCATCCGCTCGATCGCCACCTTCCCGTTCATCGTCATGTCGATGGATGTCGCGGTGGCCCCCGCCGACAAGACGCCGCGTGTGGTCGTCACCGACGGGCAGCGGGTGTTCGTGTACCGGCTCAACGGCGAGCGCCTCGACGCCGAGTGGACGTACGACAAGCGGCTGCGCGGCCGCATCCTCAGCGTGCAGTTCGCCGACCTGAACGACGACGGCGTCCTCGACGTCGTGGTGAACCGCCAGGACGCGCGCACCGGGATGCTGTCGCAGATCCTCACCACGCGGGGCGGGCGCCCGGCCGTGCTGGCCGACGAGATCGAGATCCTGCTGCTGGCCGTGGACGAGGCCGGAGACGGCCTCAACAAGACGCTCTGGGGCCAGACCTACCACACCGAGACGTTCTGGACCCGCGGCACGGCCACGCGCTACGTCCTCAAGGACGACTCCATCGCGGCCACCGCCCGCGTGCTGGTGCACGACGCCTTCCGGCCCACGGGCGCCACGTTCTCCAACATCGCGGGCAAGGAGCGCGCGCTGGCCTTCGTCGACGAGCACAGCCGGCTGCGCCTCAGCCTGGGCGGCCAGGAGCTGTGGCGGTCGCAGACGGCGGTGGGCGGCGGGCTCGCCCAGGGCCACCTCGAGATTCCGATGCTGCAGACCATCGTCGACAAGTTCTTCAAGTTCGAGCCCAACCCCGTCTCGGTCGACCTCGACGGCGACGGCGTCCACGAGGTGGTGGTGCCCGTCAACGACGCCGACGCCGGCCGGATGGCCGTCGTCTTCCGGGGCCCGGCCGGCTACCGGTTCCAGATCGTCAGCTCGGGGTTCGAGGGGTTCGTGACCGGCATCGGCGCCATCCCCAACCAGGGCACCAACCCCTCGCTGGTCGCGGCCGTGGTCCGGCGGACGGGCCTGCTGCGGCAGACGGGCGAGACGCAGATCGTGCTGACGCTCCCCGAGTAGCGTCCGGCCCCTGCGTGACCGCCTCCCGGCCTTCCCGGCGATGACCGGCCGGATCGACACCAACCCGCCGCGCGGGATGCGCGACCTGCTTCCCGACGAGGTCGAGGCACGGGACCGCGCCACCGCCACGATCCTCGACGTCTATCGCGGCCACGGCTTCCAGCGGATCGAGACGCCGGCCGTGGAGAGCATCGCGCTGCTGACCCGCAGCGAGGGCGGTGAGAACGAGAAGCTGATCTTCAAGATCCTCAAGCGGGGGGCCAGGCTCGAGGCCGGGCAGGACGTCGACGCCCTGGTCGACCTGGGACTCCGCTTCGACCTGACCGTGCCGCTGGCCCGGTACTATGCCAACAACCACGCGCGGCTGCCGCATCCGCTGAAGGCCATCCAGATCGGCCCCGTCTGGCGCGCCGAGCGGCCGCAGGCCGGGCGCTTCCGGCAGTTCACCCAGTGCGACATCGACATCCTCGGCGTCGCGTCGGAGACGGCCGAGATCGAGCTCATCGTGGCCACCGCCGAGGCGCTGCTGGCCCTCGGCCTCGGCGACCTCACCGTGCGCGTCAACGACCGCCGCATCCTCGCCGCCCTCGTCGGCCACTGCGGCTTCGACGAGGCGCGGTCGGGCTCGGTGTTCGTCGCCCTCGACAAGCTGGACAAGATCGGCGCCGCCGGCGTGGCCCGGGAGCTGGAGGCCGAGGGCCATCCGGCGAAGGCCATCGATGCCGTGCTGGCCCTGCTGGGCGAGGAGACGGGCCCGGCCCGCCAGCTGCAGGCCCTGCCCGCGCTGCTGGGCCCGCGCTGGGACGCCGGCGCCGGACGCGCGCTCGCGCGGATCCTCGGCGAGACGCAGCCCTACGGCCGGGACCGGTTCCGGGTGGCGTTCGATCCCACGCTCGTGCGCGGCATGGGCTACTACACGGGCCCGATCTTCGAGATCCAGCACCGTGACGCCCGGTCGTCCATCGCCGGCGGCGGGCGGTACGATCGGATGATCGGGCGGCTGCTGGGTCGCGACGTGCCGGCCACCGGCTTCTCCATCGGCTTCGAGCGCGTGATCGCCATCCTCCTCGAGCGCGGCGCCGCCGCGCGCGCTGGCGGCGAGCGGATCGCGCTGGTGGTCGACGAGCAGGCCGCGACGCTGGCCCCCGCCCTGCGACTGGCCCGCGAGCTGCGCGAGCAGGGGAGCGTCGTGTCGCTGGAGATCAGGAGCCGGAAGGCTGGCCGGCAGTTCCAGGACCTGGAGCGTCGGGGCTTCGGCCGCATCGGCGTCGTCGCCGAGGACGGCACGGTGCAATGGCGGTCGCGGCGGGGGACGGCGGTGGGGGACGCATGAGCCCGCCACTGGCGTCCGCCTACCGGACGCACACCTGCGGGGAGCTGCGCCGCGAGCACGTGGGCCTGGCCGTGCGCGTGTCGGGCTGGGTGCACCGCAAGCGCGACCACGGCGGGCTGCTCTTCATCGACCTGCGCGACCACTACGGGCTGACGCAGTGCGTGTTCCACGCGGGCACACCGGAGCTGGCCGCCGCGGAGGGGCTGCGGCTCGAGAGCGTCGTCACCGTGACCGGGCGCGTGGTGGCGCGCAGCCCCGAGACGGTGAACCCGCGTCTCGCCACGGGCGAGATCGAGGTCGCGGTGGAGGGCCTCGCCGTGGAGTCCACGGCGGACCCGCTGCCGATCCAGGTCAACGCCGACACCGAGTATCCCGAGGAGACGCGCCTGCGGTATCGCTTCCTCGACCTGCGCCGCGACCGGGTGCACCGCAACATCGTCCTGCGCAGCCAGGTGATCGCCTCGATCCGCCGGCGCATGATCGCGGCCGGCTTCACCGAGTTCCAGACGCCGATCCTCACGGCGAGCTCCCCCGAGGGGGCGCGGGACTACCTGGTCCCGAGCCGGCTCCACCCCGGACACTTCTACGCGCTGCCGCAGGCCCCCCAGCAGTTCAAGCAGCTGCTCATGGTCGCGGGGTTCGACCGGTACTTCCAGATCGCGCCGTGCTTCCGGGACGAGGACGCGCGCGCCGACCGCTCGCCCGGCGAGTTCTACCAGCTCGACGTGGAGATGTCCTTCGTGACGCAGGAGGACGTCTTCGCCGCGCTGGAGCCCGTCCTGCACGGGGTCTTCGAGGAGTTCCGCCCCGGCGCGGCCACCACGCCGCCGCCGTTCCCGCGGATTCCCTACGACACGGCCATGGCGCGCTACGGCTCCGACAAGCCGGATCTCCGCAACCCCCTCGTGCTCGACGACGTCACCGAGGTCTTTCGCGACTCGGGCTTCGCCGTGTTCGCCGCGGCCATCCGCGAGCAGGGCGCGGTCGTGCGCGCGCTGCGCGCGCCGCGGGCCGCCACGCAGCCCCGCTCCTTCTTCGACCGGCTGAACGCCTGGGCCCGGGAGCAGGGCGCGCCGGGGCTCGGCTACGCCGTCCTGGCCGACGGCGCCGCCCGGGGCCCGATCGCCCGGTTCCTCGACCAGCCGCGCCTCGGACGGCTGCGCGAGGCGACGGGGGCGGCGGACGGCGACGCCGTCTTCTTCGTGTGCGCCCCGCGCGCCGCCGCCGAGCGTCTGGCCGGGCGCGCACGGGTGAAGCTCGGCGAGGACCTGGGGCTGGTGGAGAAGGACGCGTACCGGTTCTGCTGGGTGACGGACTTCCCCATGTACGAGCGCAACGAGGAGACGGGGGCCATCGAGTTCAGCCACAACCCGTTCTCGATGCCGCAGGGTGGCCTCGAGGCCCTGGAGCGCCAGGACCCGCTGACGATCAAGGCCTTCCAGTACGACATCGTCTGCAACGGCGTGGAGCTGTCGAGCGGCGCCATCCGCAACCACCGCCCCGACATCATGTACAAGGCCTTCGCCATCGCCGGCTACCGGCGCGAGGACGTGGAGGCCCGGTTCGGCGGCATGCTGAACGCGTTCCGGTGCGGCGCTCCGCCACACGGCGGCTCGGCGCCCGGCATCGACCGGATCGTCATGCTGCTGGCCGGCGAGACGAACATCCGCGAGGTCATCGCCTTTCCCATGAACCAGCAGGCCCAGGACCTCCTGATGCAGGCGCCGGCGCCGGTCCCGCCGGAGCGGCTCGAGGAGCTCCACATCCGCCTCGACCTGCCCGTGATAGACTCCAAGAAGACACGGAGTTGAGCGAAGCCACCATCGTCACCCGCCGCCTCTCGATCGCCCCCGACGTGGACCTGCTGCCGCTGCTCGGGCGCAACGACGACCACCTCCGGACGCTGGAGAACGAGCTCGACGTGCGCATCGTCGCCCGGGGCCACGAGGTGATGCTCAAGGGCGACGAACGGCAGGTCCGGCGCGCCGAGCGCGCGCTGACCCAGCTCGCCGACCTCGTGCGCGCGGGCGCGCCCGTGCGCAGCGTCGAGGTGCGGGCGGCCATCCGGATGCTCAGCGACGACGAGGACGCCGACCTGAAGTCCGTCTTCGCCGATGCCATCCCGGTACCGTCCCGCAAGAAGTGGGTGGCGCCCAAGACGATGGGACAGAAGCGCTACGTCGACGCCATCCGCAAGAACGACATGGTCTTCGGGATCGGCCCGGCGGGCACGGGCAAGTCGTTCCTGGCCGTGGCCATGGCCGTGTCGGCGCTGATGAAGCGCGAGGTGGCCCGCATCGTGCTCACCCGGCCGGCCGTCGAGGCCGGAGAGCGGCTGGGCTTCCTGCCCGGCGACCTGTACGAGAAGGTGCACCCGTACCTGCGGCCGCTCTACGACGCGCTCTACGACATGCTGGAGGCCGAGAAGGTCCAGACCTTCACCGAGAAGGGCGCCATCGAGATCGCGCCGCTCGCCTACATGCGGGGCCGCACGCTGAACGACTCGTTCATCATCCTGGACGAGGCCCAGAACAGCACGACCGAGCAGATGAAGATGTTCCTCACGCGTCTGGGCTTCAACTCCAAGATGGTGATCACGGGGGACATCACGCAGGTGGACCTGCCCGCCTCGCGCGGGTCCGGGCTCATCGAGGTCCAGCGCATCCTGCACGGCGTTCCGGGCATCGCCTTCGTGTACTTCGACGAGCACGACGTCGTCCGCCACCGCCTCGTGTCCGCCATCATCCGCGCCTGGGACGCGCACGACGCCGGCGCCCCGGGGCGGGATCGGGGCGAGCCGCCGCTGCCGCGTCGCGGGCCAGACGTCGCCTCCGACGGGCGCGAGGGCGGGGGCCGGGACGCCGGCGCCGGCGCCGAGTGAGATGCCGTGCCGCGTCGACGACCGCCAGGCCGGCGTGCGCGTCGACCGGGCGCGCCTGGCCGGGACCGCTGACCACGCCCTCGCCGCGGTCGGGCGTCCCGGGAGCGCCGTGGAGGTGCTCCTCGTGGACGACGCGGCCATCCGGACGCTGAACGGCCGCTGGCGCGGCGTCCGGCGGCGCACCGACGTCCTCGCCTTCCCGCTCGAGACCCCGGGGGCGCCGGGCGCCCTGCTCGGCCAAATCGTGCTGTCCGCCCAGACGGCGGCGCGACAGGCGGCGCGGGTCGGCGTATCGCTCGGCGACGAGCTCGACCTCCTGGTCACCCACGGCGTCCTGCACCTCGTCGGCTGGGACGACCGCGACCCCGTGGAGGCCAGGCTCATGCACGAGCGCGAGCGGGCGATCCTGTCCGGGCCCGGCCGCCGACCGCCGCCGCGCCTCTGGCGGGGTCTGCTGCGCGCGTGATGGCTGCGCGGCGTGTGGGGGCACGGCCGCCGGACGCGACGCCGGGGGCGGGCGTCGGTGCCAGCGCCGGCGGAGACGGGGGCGCCGCCCCCGCGGCGCACGGGCCGGGAGCCGTCCGCGCGGGCTTCGTCACCCTGATCGGCCGTCCGAACGCCGGCAAATCGACGCTGCTCAATCGCCTGGTGGGCGCCAAGCTGGCCATCGTCTCGCCGCGTCCGCAGACCACGCGCAACCGCATCACCGGCATCCGGAACGTGCCGGGCGCGCAGGTCGTCTTCGTCGACACGCCGGGGCTGGCGCCGCCCGCCGGCAAGCTGGGCGAGTTCATGACCCAGACCGTCGAGCGGGCGCTGGAGGACGTCGACCTGGTGTGCGCCGTGATCGACGCCACGCAGCGCGTGCACCCGGATCCCGGCCTGCTCGAGCCGCTCGCGGGCCGGAGCATGCCGGTCTTCGCCCTGCTGAACAAGGTGGATGCGGTGGCGCCGAAGAGCCGCGTGCTGCCCATCATCGACGCGTGGCGGGCGGCCCACGACTTCAGGGAGATCCTGCCCATCTCCGCGCGGGACGGCACGAACTGCGACCGCCTGCTCGACCTCATCGTGGCTGCGCTGCCCGAGCACCCGCCGTTCTTCCCGGCGGACGCGACGAGCGATCAGCCCGAGACGTTCTGGGTGGCCGAGGTCGTCCGTGAGAAGATCTTCCACCTGACCCACGAGGAGGTGCCGTACGCGGTGGCCGTGCGGGTCGACGACCTGACCGAGCGCCGGCGGCCGCCGCGCCTGGACATCCGCGCCAGCGTGTTCGTCGAGCGCGAGTCGCAGAAGGGCATCCTGATCGGGCGGGGCGGCGAGATGCTGAAGCGGATCGGGATGGCGGCGCGGCAGGAGCTGGAGGCGTTCTTCGGCGTGCCGGTGTTCCTGGGGCTGACCGTCCACGTGCGCCGGGCGTGGCGCAAGGACGACCGCGCGCTCCGGGAGTTCGGCTTCCGGCTGACGTCCTGACATGGCCCTCGGCAAGACGGCGGCGGTGGTGATCAGGGCCTTTCCGCTCGGCGAGAGCGACCGCGTGGTGACGTTCTTCTCGCGGCAGTACGGCAAGGTGCGGGGGGTGGCCAGGGCCGCGCGGCGCATGCGCTCGCGCTTCGGCGGCGCGCTCGAGCTGGGCACGCTGGGCGAGCTGGTGTTCTTCGACAGCGGGCGCAGCGAGCTCGTGCGCGTGGACCACTTCGACGTGCTGGAGCCCTTCGCCCGCGTGCGGGAGGATCTGAGCCGCCTGGCCCACGCGGCGTGGATGCTGGAGTCCGTGGGGCGGCTCACCGCCGAGCGCGATCCACACGCCGCCGTGTACGGACTGCTCGTCCGGGCGCTGGGCAGCCTGGAGGCCGGCGCGCCGGCCGGGCGCGTGGCGGTGGCGTTCGGCGTGCGCTGCATCGACGCCCTGGGGCACCGTCTGCGCACCGACGCGTGCGCCGGCTGCGGTCGGCGGGTGACCGTGCACCGGGAGCCGCTGGCGGTGGACGTCGAGGCCGGCGGCGTGCTGTGCGGCGCCTGCGGCGCCGGCCGCCGCGACGCGCCGGCGCTGGCCTCGTCCAGCGTGCTGGCCCTGCGCCGGCTGCGCGCGATGGCCTGGGACGAGGCGACGGCGGCGCGCCTGGGGGCGGCCGAGCGCGAGCTGCGGACGCTGCTCGAGCGCCACGTGGCCGTCCTGACCGGCCATGCGTCCCGCAGTGCGCGCTTCGTGCGGGCGGTGGAGGAGCTGACACGATGACGATGGACGTGCTGGTGTCGCTGTGCAAGCGACGAGGCTTCGTCTTCCAGTCGAGCGAGATCTACGGCGGCACCGGCTCGGTGTGGGACTACGGCCCCCTCGGCGTAGAGCTCAAGAACAACATCAAGCGGGCGTGGTGGCGCGACTTCGTGCAGCGCCGCCGCGACATGGTGGGCCTCGACGCCTCGATCCTGATGCACCCCACCGTCTGGAGGGCCAGCGGCCACCTCGACCACTTCACCGACCCCATGGTGGACTGCCGGGAGTGCAGGCGGCGGTTCCGGGCCGATCACGTCGACGCCGTGCCGTGGGTGCACTACTGTCCCGCCACCAAGGGCAACCGCTTCCAGATCCCGGCCGGCGAGCCGTGCCGGCACTGCGGCGCCCGCCGGAGCCTGTGTCCCGAGTGCGGCAAGGGCGAGCTGACCGCGCCGCGGCAGTTCAACCTGATGTTCCGGACGTTCATGGGGCCCGTCGAGGACGAGGCCGCCGTCACCTATCTGCGCCCGGAGACCGCGCAGGCCATGTTCGTCAACTTCGACAACGTGCTCCAGTCCATGCGCCCGAAGCTGCCGTTCGGCATCGCCCAGATCGGCCGGTCGTTCCGGAACGAGATCACCCCGGGCAACTTCATCTTCCGGACCCGGGAGTTCGAGCAGATGGAGATCGAGTTCTTCGTCAATCCGCGGGAGACGGTCGACGGGCGGCCCGCCGACGAGGCCTGGCACGACCGGTGGATCGGCGACTGCCTCGACTGGTTCCGGCGTTACGGGCTCCGTGAGGAGAACGTGAAGCTCCGCGAGCACGACACGGACGAGCTGGCCCACTACGCCAAGCGTACCGTCGACATCGAGTACCGCTTCCCGATGGGCTGGAGCGAGCTGATGGGCATCGCCAACCGGACGGACTTCGACCTCAAGCAGCACGCCAAGTTCAGCGGGAAATCACTGACCTACTTCGATGAGGAGCGGCGGGAGCACGTCGTCCCCTACGTCATCGAGCCGTCGGCCGGCGTCGACCGGGCGCTGCTGGCCTTCATGCTCGACGCCTACCGCGAGGAAGAGGTGCGGGGCGACAAGCGCGTCGTGCTCCGGCTGCACCGGGAGCTGGCGCCCATCACCATCGCCGTGCTGCCGCTGCTCAAGAAGCGCGAGGACATCGTGGCCGCCGCCCAGGACATCCGCGACCGCCTGGCGGGGCGCTGGCGCGCCGTGTACGACGACACCGCGGCCATCGGCCGGCTCTACCGGCGCCAGGACGAGGTCGGCACCCCGTACTGCGTCACCGTCGACGTGCAGACCGTCGGCGATCCCGACAAGGGCGAGGGCGGCGACGGGGCGGTCACGATCCGGGAGCGGGATTCGATGCACCAGGTACGCGTGCCGATCGCCGACCTGGTGGGGGTCTTCGATGGGCTCATGGCCGGCTCACCGTGGGAGGACGTCGCCCGGGCCTACCGGGCTGCCAGGGCCTGAGCGGGCGGCCGGTTTCAGGGTGACTGCGTCGTCACGCTCGGTGGCAGCGGCACCGGATCCGCCTGGGACCGTGGCGCCGGGACGAACGGAGGCGGGCCCGGGGGCGGCGGAGTGAGCGGCGGTCCGACCGGCGGCGCGGTGACGGCAGCCGGCGGCGTGCCCATTGCCGGTGGCACGGTCGTCGCCGGCGCGGTCACCGTGGCCCTCGGCCAGCCGACCGGCGGCGCGCCGGCGGGCGGCGGGACGACCGGAGAAACCGGCGCGAGCGCGCCCTGGGTGGCCGGAGGCGGCGGGGCGGGCTCGAGCGGCGCCGTTCCCGGCACCTGCTGCCGCCGCGGGCCGCAGCCGACGGCGGGCTCGGTGCCTTTCACGAAGGCCATGGTGACAACCCGGACGCACTCGTTGGAGGGGTCGAGGTCGACCGGCACGAGCACCACCCGCTCGGGGACCGGGAAGTCCTCCTTGGGGGTCCCCGTGAGCACCCGATTCATGTACGTCGTCCAGATCGGCACGGCCACGCGGGAGCCGGTCTCGTCCTTTCCGAGACTGCGGGGCCGGTCGTATCCCACCCAGACGCCCGTGGCCAGGCGTGGCGTGAACCCGATGAACCAGGCGTTGGAATAGTCGTTGGTCGTGCCGGTCTTGGCGGCGACGGGCCGACCCAGCGCCTTGGCGCCCTGCCCGGTGCCGCGCTCGACGACCCCGCGGAGCATGTGGGTCACGACGTAGGCGGTCTCCGGGGACAGCGCCTCGCGGCCCTCCGGCACGTGCTCCTCGAGCAACTTCCCGTTCGCGTCGGTGATGTACCGGATCGCCGTCGGCGGCAGCCAGATGCCCTGGTTGGCGAGCGCGGTGTACGCGGACGTCAGCTCCAGCAGCGTCATGTCCGAGCTGCCGAGGGCGAGCGTGAGGTCCAGGTTGAGGGCGCTCGTGACGCCGAGCCGCCGGGCCACCTGGACGGTGCGGTTGACGCCGATGCGCTCCTGCAGCTTCACCGTGACCACGTTCACGGATTCCTCGACCGCCTGCTGCAGGGTCGTCGGCCCGCGGAAGACGCGGTCGTAGTTCTCGGGCTTCCAGGCGTTGCCGTTGCGGCCGACCGGGTACGTCACCGGAGCGTCGTCGATCCTGGTCGCGGGCGTGAAGCCGGCCTCGAGGGCGGCGATGTACACGAAGGGCTTGAAGGCCGAGCCGGGCTGCCGCCTGGCCTGGGCCGCCCGATTGAACTCGCTGCGGAAGAAGTCGAATCCGCCGACCATGGCCTTGATGAACCCCGTGTGGGGCTCGATCGTCACCAGCGCGCCCTCGGGATGCTCCCTGGCGCCGCCCTTGCCCGTGCGGCTCTCCAGGGCCTTGAGGCCGTCGCGGACGGCCTGCTCCGCGGCCAGCTGCATGGTCGGGTTCAGCGTCGTGTAGACGTTGAGCCCGCCCTTGAAGACCATGTCGGCCCCGTACTTCGCCTCCAGCGTGCGCTCGACGTACTCCAGGAAGTACTGACCGCTCGTGCGCCGGCGCTCGGGAGGGATGAGGCCCAGATCGGTCCGCGCCAGGCGCTTGGCCTCGGAGGCCTTGATGGACCCGTATTCGGCCATCCGGCGGAGCACCAGCTCCCGGCGCAGCTTGGCTGGCTGCGGGTGCTCGAAGGGGGAGTAGCTGGTCGGCGCGCGCGGCAGGCCGGCGATCAGCGCCGCCTCCCGCACGTTGAGCTCGGACACGGACTTGCCGAAGTAGGTCCGCGCGGCCGCCTCCACGCCGTAGGCGCCGTGCCCGAAGTAGACCTGGTTCAGGTACATCTCGAGGATGCGGTCCTTCGAGTACCGGCGCTCGAGCTCGAGGGCCAGCACGGCCTCCTTCAGCTTCCGCTCGAGGCTCTTGTCGGGGGTGAGGAACAGCACCTTGGTGAGCTGCTGCGTGATGGTGCTGCCGCCCTCGACGATCCGGCCGCGCCGGTAGTTCTGGACGATGGCCCGCGCGACCCCGATCGGGTCGATGCCCCAGTGGCTGTAGAAGCGACGGTCCTCGGTGGCGATGACGGCGTCGCGGAGGGCCTGGGGGATCTGGGCGAGCGGCACGAAGATGCGCCGCTCCACGTGGAGCTCGGTGAGGAGCTCGTCGTTGTCGTCGTAGAGCCGGCTGCCCACGATGGGCTGCAGCGTCTCGAGCGCGGTCACCGCGGGCAGCGATCGCGGCAGGATCGTGAAGGCCCACAGCAGGGCCAGCCCCACGGTCACGCCCACGAGCAGGGTGAGGACGCCGACGCCGATGAGGGCCCGGCGCAGCCAGCGCCGCGCGCCGGACGGACGCGGGGTCTCGTCGTCGTCGGTCTGCCGCGCGCGCCGCCGCCGCCGCCACGCCATGCCCCCACATTATAACGGGCGATGCGATATGCTTCCGCACATGACATCCCCGGCGCCGCCGTCGGTGCTCCGCGACCTCCAGGCGCGCGGCCTCGTCGCGGACGTCGCGCATCCGGCCGAGCTCGAGGCGCACCTCGAGGCCGCGCCGCGCGTGCTGTACTGCGGATTCGACCCCACCGCCGACAGCCTCCACGTCGGCAACCTGGTGCCGCTGCTCGTCCTGCGCCGTTTCCAGCGCGCCGGCCATCGTCCCATCGTGCTGATCGGCGGCGGGACGGGGCTGATCGGCGACCCCAGCGGCAAGGCGGCCGAGCGAACCCTCAACCCCGAGGAGCGGGTCGTGGCCTGGGCCGAGCGACTCAAGCGCCAGGTCGCGCGCTTCGTGGACTTCGAGCCCGGACCGGCCCAGGCGATGCTCCTGGACAACTACGCGTGGCTGTCGCGGCTCACCGTGATCGCCTTCCTGCGGGACGTCGGCAAGGAGTTCGGCGTCGGCGCCATGATCGCCAAGGAGTCCGTCCGCGCCCGCATGGGACGCTCGGACGTCGGGCTGTCGTACACCGAGTTCAGCTACCAGATCCTGCAGGCCTACGACTTCCTGACCCTCTACCGGGACCATGGCTGCACGCTGCAGATCGGCGGCACGGACCAGTGGGGCAACATCACGGCCGGCATCGACCTCATCCGGCGGACCCTCGGCGCCACCGCCTACGGCCTGACGCAGCCGCTGCTGACCAAGGGCGACGGCACGAAGTTCGGCAAGACCGAGTCGGGCACCGTGTGGCTCGATCCGGCGCGGACGTCCCCGTACGAGATGTTCCAGTTCTGGCTCAACACCGCCGATGCCGACGTGGTGACGTGCCTCAAGTACTTCACGTTCCTGCCGCTCGAGGAGATCGAGGAGCTCGCCGAGTCGGTCCGGCGCGCGCCGGAGAAGCGGGAGGCGCAGCGCGTGCTCGCCGAGCAGGCCACGGACATCGTCCACGGCCCGGCGGCGCGTCGCGAGGCGGAGCGCATCTCGGCCGCCCTGTTCGGGGGGGACGTGCGATCCCTGAGCGAGGCCGAGCTCGCCCAGGCCGTGCAGACGATCCCGAAGACCGCGGCGCTGCCGGCGGTCCCCGGCGTCACGGTGCCCCTGGTCGAGGTCCTCCTGGCGTCCGGACTGGCGTCGTCCCGGCGGGCGGCCCGGGAGCTGATCACGACGGGGGCCATCCACGTCAACGACGAGCGCGTCCGGGACGCCGACGCCACCGTCTCCCGGGACCGGGCCCTGCACGGTCGGTACCTGATCGTCCGCAAGGGCAGGAAGACCTACCACGCGATCACCCCCTGAGGCCCGTGGCGGGCGGGGCCCGGCCATGCCCCGGGGCTTGCCGTCGCCCCCCGGTCTGCTAGACTCTCAGAGAGTTCTCGGTGGTCCCACGGTCGTGCGAAAAGCTCACCAGGAACTTGACAGCCGGGGACGTCATGCGTATAGTCAGGCGTTGCCCACGGAAGCGTGGGCGAAGATTCAGCAGCGAGACCGGTCACCTTCCAAGCTGACCGTAGCGCTCTTTGAAAGTCGCATATGCTATCGGCTCACCGAAGAGGTGTGAGCACCATCCGTTCCTGACGAGACCTTGCGCCCGACCGAGTAACTGCATCGCATGACGCAGCGAAAAGTTCGGGCTTGGGGACCAGGTTCATCGCTTTTACTTGGCGAGTTTGATCCTGGCTCAGAGCGAACGCTGGCGGCGTACTTAACACATGCAAGTCGAACGAGGAGCGCCGGTGTCGCAAGACATCGGTGCTTCGAGTGGCGCACGGGTGAGTAACACGTGGGCAACCTGCCCTCGAGACCGGGATACCCCTTCGAAAGGAGGGCTAATACCGGATACGCTCCTCGGGTCGCGAGACCTGGGGAGGAAAGGTGGCGCAAGCTGCCGCTCTTGGAGGGGCTCGCGGCCTATCAGCTAGTTGGTGAGGTAACGGCTCACCAAGGCGACGACGGGTAGCTGGTCTGAGAGGACGACCAGCCACACGGGGACTGAGACACGGCCCCGACTCCTACGGGAGGCAGCAGTGGGGAATTTTCCGCAATGGGCGAAAGCCTGACGGAGTGACGCCGCGTGGGGGACGAAGGCCTTCGGGTCGTAAACCCCTGTCAGAGGGAAAGAAGCCTTCGGGCGTGAACAGCGCTCGGAGGTGACGGTACTCTCAGAGGAAGCCCCGGCCAACTCTGTGCCAGCAGCCGCGGTAAGACAGAGGGGGCAAGCGTTGCTCGGAATCACTGGGCGTAAAGGGCGCGTAGGCGGGATGGCAAGTCGGTCGTGAAATCCCTCGGCTCAACCGAGGGGGGTCGGCCGATACTGCCGTTCTTGAGGGATGCAGAGGAGACTGGAATTCCCGGTGTAGCGGTGAAATGTGTAGAGATCGGGAGGAACACCGGTGGCGAAGGCGGGTCTCTGGGCATCTCCTGACGCTGAGGCGCGAAAGCGTGGGGAGCAAACGGGATTAGATACCCCGGTAGTCCACGCTGTAAACGATGACGACTAGGTGTGGGGTGGTTCAGTCCACTCCGTGCCGCAGCTAACGCATTAAGTCGTCCGCCTGGGGAGTACGGCCGCAAGGTTGAAACTCAAAGGAATTGACGGGGGCCCGCACAAGCGGTGGAGCATGTGGTTCAATTCGATGCAGAGCGAAGAACCTTACCTGGGCTTGACATGTAGGAAGTAGGAACCCGAAAGGGGGACGACTCGTTAAGTCGAGAGCCTACACAGGTGGTGCATGGCTGTCGTCAGCTCGTGCCGTGAGGTGTTGGGTTAAGTCCCGCAACGAGCGCAACCCTCACCCTATGTTGCCAACGGTTCGGCCGGGCACTCTTAGGGAACTGCCGGCGAAGAGCTGGAGGAAGGGGGGGATGACGTCAAGTCCGTATGCCCCTTATGCCCAGGGCTACACACATGCTACAATGCGCGGTACAGAGGGTAGCCAACTCGCGAGAGGGAGCCAATCCCACAAAGCCGCGCTCAGTTCGGATTGCAGGCTGCAACTCGCCTGCATGAAGTCGGAATCGCTAGTAAGCGCAGATCAGCAGGCTGCGCTGAATACGTTCCCGGGCCTTGTACACACCGCCCGTCACACCACGAAAGCCGGCTGTACCAGAAGTCGCTGCGC
>Ga0209172_10000642_pt1 | contig 92442 bp, 71 predicted proteins | sample LarsenN4metaG_FD_184113 | JGI IMG/M metagenome (GOLD analysis project Ga0209172, IMG submission 184113) | Hot spring sediment bacterial and archeal communities from British Columbia, Canada, to study Microbial Dark Matter (Phase II) - Larsen... ... | reverse complement strand
TCGGCGGCCTCTGCTATACTACCCCCATTCTCTATGTACTCTATGACTCGTTTTCTCAAGTCCAGACTATAAGCCATTCTGACCCCTCCCTCATAATTCTTCTCAATTTTAGCACATCTGGCTTCCCTCTCACTCTTATTTGAAATGACTATAATTCAGAAACTTTACCTGATTCAAGAGCTTTCCAGACTAATTTAGTAAATCGCTGGTTTAAAGGAAAATCTGGCTCTTTTAAGGCGGGCTCAATTTCTTGGTTTTTTGGTAATGATTTGCCATGCTGCCGCTTGTATGCTCCCCGGATTTTCTGGATAGCATCCCCATAATTCAGCTTTCCCATCTGCTCTAGCCGCATCAGCATCATGGTGTAACTCACGCGAAAGTGAGCTTTTAAATCAATGATGTTAGTGAATTCATTTACAGCTCGGCTTAAAGCATCCTGGGACACCAGCAAATGACTGGCGAAGTAATTAGCTACCGCCTCTCGGGCTGTTTCTTCCTGTTTAATTCCCTGGGAGATTAACTTATCTTCGTAATCGTCGCGATGCAAGATGAGATGTCCGATTTCGTGAGCCAGAGTAAACAACTGCCGCTCAATATTGATGTTGTGGGTATTGACTAAAACAAAAGCTCCCTGGTTCAAACTATAAGCACTGAGGCCAAAAAACTCTGGGATCGGAATATCCCAGCGCAGCACTTTTAAGCCAATCTCTTCCACGGCGGCAAAGAGATTCAGAATTGGACCCGATCCCAATCCTAAGCGGTGGCGAAACTGGGTGGCGATGTGGGCGATCGACTGTTCGTTACCTTCTAGCCGGTGGTAAGGGGTGCTTTCTGGGGCATAGGTGGGGATGCCCACCGCTTGTTCTAAAGCGGTGTAGTCTTCCAACAGTCCCAGAACCAGAGCGGCAAACTGGGGGTTTTTGTCAAAGGAGGCGTGGGCGCGAAACCGGAAATTGGGCAGCGTCGCACTTTCTTGTCGCAGCAAGTCATCCAGCTTCACCCCCAAGGCGCGGGCAAGAGCCGAGAGGGTTTTGCTGTCGGGGAGAGTTTTGGCGGTTTCATAGTTATAGTCATTTCAAATAAGCGTGAGACAACCCTTGAGAGTTGCCCTCTATCCCCCAACCCCTTTCTCCCAAAAAGGGAGAAAGGGGAGTAATACTGGGATTTCCCCGTGTTCTGGTCTCCCCTCTCCCTACCTGGGAGAGGGGACGGGGGTGAGGGCAATATCGAGTGGTTCATTTTTATTTGAAATGACTATATTGATGCTCTGGCGCGTCACCCCCACCAGTTCTGCCAGCGCCTCTTGAGAGAGCTTGAGCCCTTTACGGTAGCGGGTGAGGTTGCCTGCGACGAGTTCTTTCATAGTCGCGGTCTTGGTTTGCTAGTCAAAATTGGCTACTCTATTTAGCCTAATTATACCGTAAAGTGTCAAACTGGTTTGACATCAACTCGATTAATTCTGCACTTCTGGGGGTAAGGCGGGGGGGCAAGCCTCTCCGCCTGGAGGCGCCAAAAGGGTTAAACCGCAGGGAATACATTCCACTTCTAAGGAGTCAACGCTGCCAATAATTTCCCCATCGATCGCCACTTTTTGGGGAGGATTAACTCGCACTTTAACTTTTCTCGTGCGCAGGTGGACAATATGACCGGGGTCGGTTTCACTGCGGATGAGAACAGCACCCAAAAGATTGAGTACGGTTTTGAGAGCTTCCATTTTGGTATGGGCGGTAGCGATCGTCACATCCAATAGACCATCATTCGGCAACACTTGCCCGATGCCTTGCGCCAAAATAGATGTCACCGGTGCGGCATTGGCAATGGTGATGGCTCCGGCTTGAAAGTTTTTCACGGCTCCTTCTAATTCAATTTCGGTTTCAAATAGTTGTTGCTCTTCCAACTGTTGCCAACCGGCCATAATATATGCCAATGCCCCCCAGCGGTTTTTCGCCTCCCGATCGGCGCGTTCTACGGTTTCGGCTTCATAACCAATTCCTGCCAGCAAAATCATCGGCATTTCATTGCACAAAGCCACATCTAAGGTGCGAGTTTTTCCGGCTAAAATAATGTCGCAGGCAGTTTTAATTGGATTCAGAGATGGGGGAATGTTGGCAGCAGCGGCGAAAGCGTTGGCGGTGCCTCGGGGAATAATGCCTAGGGGGATACCAGTACCGATGAGTGGACCGGCAACGGCGGAGACGGTGCCATCGCCGCCAGAGGCGATGATGATATCGGCGCCAGCGCTCATGGCTTCTTTTGCTTGTTCTTCGGGATTGATATCTGGGGAGGTAAGGAGAATTTGCAGCTGCATGTGGGGTTCTAGTAATAGTTGGATTTGTTCTAAATCCCGCTGCCAACTGTTGCCCCTGCCTGAAATGGGGTTAAATATTAAGTAGGCTACGGTCGCCCGTGCCAAATTGGCGACGATCACCTCTGCAGTGGCCAGATTTGTGGCCAGAGCCACATTATGCACCCCGCAAATGCGCACCAATGCCTGGATATCTGGCTCATGGGGTTGAGCGGTTAAGGGGTCGATTAAAAATATCACGGCTGCCACCTGTCCGGTCGCCACCAGTGCGGCAATTTGAGCATCTCCCCCCATCGGACCTGAGAGTAGTCGCTCTACTGGCAACCCAGTTCCCTGCTGGATGCGCTGCCCAGTGGTGCCCGTAGCAATCAGTTTATACCGTGACAGTACGGGACTGTGTTGCTTGGCGAAATTCACCATGTCATCTTTTTTCCGATCGTGGGCGATGAGTGCGATCGCCTTTAGGCGTCGCGTCAGCATCGTTGTGGCCATATTACCCTACCTCCATCCAGTTCCTATCTGGCTCCAATTATCTGCTCTTAAAAGATTACTTAGTCGCCAGAACCATAGATTATATCAAATCTGGTTAATCCCCAGACTTTTCCCTTGGATGCTGGCCATAAATTACAGCGGCACCAATGACATAGATAAAAGGCTAGGATGACGATAAATTTACCTGATTAGCTGGCCGACTTCAACGCTGCCGGTTCGGCATTAATGGGGATTTTCATCACAAACTCTGTACCTTGACCTGGTTCTGAGAGGCAAATCAGCTCGCCACCGTGCTGCTTCACTACGATCGAGTGGGCGATCGACAACCCCAAACCCGTCCCTTTTCCCACCGGCTTCGTGGTAAAAAATGGGTCAAATATCCGGCTTTTTATTTCTTCTTTGATTCCCAACCCATTGTCAACGATGCGGATTAAAGCACATGACACATCACGTTTTTTTGCTCGTTCATTTAAATTGTGAATTTTCATATGTAAATACACTATTTTTGTGATGATATTAATTTGATATTTTTTCTCATATTTTGAATTATGAATAAAATCATCGTGTATGGCGTCAATGGCATTATTTATAATATTCATTATCGCCTGATTTAACTGACCGGGATAACAGTACAACTCTGGGATATTGCCATATTCTTTGACCACAAAAATACCCGGAAAATTTGCTTGAGGTTGCAGACGATTCTCTAGTAATTTTAGACTATTATCAATTCCTTCATGCAGATTGACTTTTTTAAAATCAGATTCGTCTAAACGAGAAAAATTGCGCAGGGAATTAACGATTTTGCGAATGCGCTCCGTACCAGACCGCATGGAATTGAGTAAGTGGGGCAAGTCGCTGCCGATAAAATCTAGATCGATACTCTCCGCTTCTGCGGCAATTTCCGGTGTGGGCTCAGGATAGCTGGCTTGATAAAGGCGCAGTAAATTGAGGATATCTTCAGTATATTGCTGGGCGTGATTAATATTGCCAGATATGAAATTTACCGGATTATTGATTTCGTGAGCCACCCCAGCCACCAGTTGCCCCAAAGAGGACATTTTTTCGGCGTGAATGAGCTGCGCTTGAGTTTCCGTGAGGCGATCGAGCGTATCCTGCAGTTTTTGCCGTTGTTCCGTGGCAGCGGTTTCCGAGGCGACGATACTATCAGCCATCTGATTGAAAGTAGCAGCAAGCTGGCCCACTTCATCTCTGGCTAATACGGACACCCGCGCCGCTCGATCGCCCGCCGCAAATTGCCGCGCTTTTTCCTTAAGTTGCTGCATTGGTGCCACAATTACCCGCCCCAAAAAAGCCGCCAGCACCAAATCCAGCGCCACCACCACCACCGCCGAACCCAACAGCTTACGCCAGGTATCCTGCATCAACAGTTGAATACCGATTTCTGAAGTGCCCCGCACCAAAATCGCCACCGGTAAACCCTGGTAATTCAGCAATGCTTTCGCCGCCACAGTATAACTGTCATTGCCGATTTCCTGCCGTCCCGTCACTGGGTGTCCCCCAGCCGCCGCCGCCGCTGCTAAAATCCCCTCATCGGATAAAGGAATATTCACCAAATATTCCTCCTGATTTTGGTCTTGCTGGGAAATCGCCAATTTAAATTTTTGCCCCTGTGGTGCCACTATCCTGGTGTCTATGCCCGCATCTTCCAGGGGAAAGGAGGCAGCTTCTGGGGACTCGTCCAAAAAGTAAATCGCACTGTAGCCGCTGCTGCCGTTTTCCTGAAAAGTTTTTAAAGTGCGTTCCACGATCGGGGTTTTGCCATTTACCAAGTCTCCCGAAACCAACGCCGCAATGATATCTTTTGTTTCCGGGTGTTTGACGGGCGTCACCGTGTAGCGAATTAGGTGATTCCCCTGTCCCACCCCAGGAGGTAAAGGGGGTGACTCTTGCTGCAATTCCGCCCCAGTGACAATTTCACTGGTTTTAATTTGTTCCCCATTGTCGAGATTGAACACCTGCGCCACCAAACCGCTAGGGTTGAACAGTTCCCCCACCCGATCGCCATTGCCACTAACAACAATCCGCAAATCCTTGCCCACCAAAGTAGCATATTCGATTTGCCGCGCCCGGATTTCATTGCGCAGAATCTGCCGCACTTCCTCTCTGAGAGACACCGGTACTGTCACATTTTCCGCCGCCGCCACCGCCGCCGCAATTATCGCCACATTGTCCGACTGCCCCCGGAAACCAAATCCCATTTGGTCGATTTTAATATTGTAACTGATTTGCGTTACCCCCAGCTCGGATTTAGCTTGGTTTACCAACTGGCCTTGCAAGCTGTGGCCAATCAACCAGGCACCGGCTCCCGCCAGAGCTAAAGACAGCATTTCTGACCCCAGTAATGCCACGATTTGCTTTTGCCGGATGGGGAGATTATAAAACCACTTTAGCCATTGCCGCACCTGACCCCTCGGCGCTTCCTTGTCTCTGGGCGCGTCCCGGAGCCCGAGATAATTTTGTCCCATTTTAGTTACCAAATGTCTTTTTGGCAGAGTGTTTGATAAAATTTTAATATTTATTTAATTAAATTAAATTCAAATCGATGTAAAAATTTAGTCGAGTTGGGGAGAGAATTTAGGGATAAATGATAATAATTAGCAATTGATTGATTTTAAACAGTGCCATTGGAGAAGATTAGTAGGGTGGGCGGTGCCCACCCTACCGCTAAAAGGCGCAGTAGTAAGCATAGGCCAGTTCAAACAACTGCACCCCTTGAGGTCCAGAGGCGATGACTTCAAAACGGTGTCCATCAAAACTGGGACGCCAAAGGACGATCGCGGGGGTGGGGATATTGCTGAACTGAAAAGCCCCCACCGGCTGGGGGATTCCCGGCTGCCTGGATTTAGACAAATCCAGAGCTTCCTGATAACTCCCCTCAATAAAACCGTGTTCTGCCTCAGTGGTAAACACCACCTCAGAATTAACCGCTAAAGACAACTTCGCTTTTTTATCCGTCTCTTTTTCCACAATTATTGTGGTGTTGCCCGCCTTCCACGCCCGAGCTAACTTGGGCTGCCGCTTATCTGCTGACAGTAACTTTGGGGGCAGCTCTGGCAGGGATGCTGCCACCAGAGGCACTGCCTCCACTGCTGCCGCCGCCGCTGGTGGCACCAGCCACACTGGTCCCGGAGGCGGCGGCGTCGCTGCGGTGAAAGTGGCCATCGGTGTGGGGACATCATCACAACCGTAGGGTTCTGGCCCGAAGCTGCGGAATTTCACTTCTTGCTTATATCCTGGTGCTACGGCTACTAAAGAGGTGTCCACCGCCACCGACGACCAATCCTGGAAGAAAATCGCTATTTGTGCCGCCGCGTTCACAGGCGAGAAGGGAAACGGCTTGGCTCCTTCTTGGCTGGGTTTGGTGGCGAAGCCAACCCAACCGGGTACTGGGAGCGGCTGGTTAGGGAATCCCGGGGTTGGGGTTGATACTTCTTCTTGATTAGAGTTGGAGGAAGCAACATTTGGCGGCTCGGATTGAGGACAACCGCCGAGGAGGGGGAAGGCGATCGCCCCTAGTAATACCACCGGTAGGGACATGGCATGCCTTGTCCCTCCGCTTCTTGGGGTGGCGCTAGCATCGTGGTATGTGGTATTTGTCATAATATCTGCTCAAGTTTGGGATAGACGTTGCACCGCCTGCCCCCCCAACATTTGATGGGTCTCAGCCAGGAGTGCCGGGATTTGGTCTGCATGAGGACTTCTGGCTAAACAAGAGCGTAAGTCAAATTCCGTGACGCGCTCGGCATTGGCGCCGGGAAACCAATGCCCGCCGTTACCTAACAGGTTATACCGCATTTTCGCGTAATCGAGCATATCGTAGGCCAAAACCAGATTTCGCAACCACAGAATCACGGGAATGTTGATATTTCCGGGAGTGGTATCTGGTGGCGGTAATCCCAAATCCCAGGTATAAAACCACTCTTCACCTAAAATCGCCATTGCCTCTGCGTCCCACCGGGCTAAAATGGGCGGTAACACCTCTGCGGCTTTGTCCAACCAGGCTAGAGTTTTGATATGTTCGTCAAAATCCGTCGGTTTATTGGCGCCGATACTCAGGGTATGTATGTGGGGATAGCCCAGACAGAACAAATCGTTAAAGACGATCGGGCTCAAAGGCTGGCAGAGTTGCTCTAATTTCGGGGGTGGCGCATAGAGTTGACCCCCCTTATCTGCCGGACTGATGATAAATATCCCCATATCCCGCTGGCTTGCAGCGGCGATCGCTGGCCAATTCTTCTGACTAATGTAGTACCAGTGCAGGTTAACATAATCAAACTGATTCGTCTCGATCGCCCTGAGAATAGTCTTCGTGGGGGCGTGAGTGGAAAACCCGATAAACCGTACTTTTCCCTCCGCTTGCAGCTTTTTGGCTTCATCCAAACACCCCCCCGGACGGATGGTCTGGTCTAGCAACTCCTCGGTGTTAATGCCATGTATCCCTAGCAAGTCCACCCATTCTAGGTTTAAATTGGCGATTGACTGGTCAAACTGACGCCGAAACTCTTGGGCGTCCGCCTGGGGTAAAACTTTCGTCTGGATAATCAACTCTTCACGAGGTAGCTGGGGCAGAATTTGTCCCAGTTGCACCTCAGAGGAACCATAAGCGCGAGCCGTCTCAATGTGATTGATCCCCAATGCCAAGGCACGTCTAATTATTGCCTCCACATTTTCCTGGCTATCCCGGTTAATCTCCCCCAGGGGTAAATCTTGCCAAGACTGCTGGTAGCGCATCCCGCCGCAAGAAAACACCGGCATTTGCAACTCTGTGCGTCCAAATCTGCGGTACTGCATCATTACTTAGCTCTAGTTGTTGGCGAGTCGCCTCTATATGGGTTATATTTAAATTCCATTATGTTATCCCTAGGTCAATTTGTCAAGATACTTGTCCTTTGTCCCTCTTGGTTTGTAGTTGGGCTTTAGCCCATCTTGGTTTGTAGTTAAGAAAGAGGGCTGAAGCCCTACTACGAATCTCGGACTAGAGGGCTGAAGCCCTACTACGAACCTCGGACTAGAGGGCTAAAGCCCTACTACGAACCTCGGACTAGAGGGCTGAAGCCCTACTACGAACCAAGAGGGACAAGGGACAAGGGAAAAATGACAAATTAACGTATTTAATCATGCAAAATGGTGAAGTAGAAATTAAACCCAAGCTCGCGAGAGCTATAGGAAAAAAAAACCGAGATTTAACAGCGGTTAAGTTCGTGGTGATGTTTTTACTGGCCTTCTGGCTATTGGCCAGTTGTTTTGTCATCATCGGACCGGGACAGCGGGGGGTACTCATGCGGTTTGGCCGCATTGAAGATCAGATTTTGGGCGAAGGGATTCACGTGATCATTCCCCTAGTTAATACTGTCGAAAAAATTAGCGTGAGAGTGCAAAATCAAGAAATATCAGCGGAAGCATCTTCTAAAGATTTGCAGGAAGTTTATACCGATGTAGCGCTCAACTGGCATATTATGCCTTCAGAGGTGAATTTAATCTTTCAGCGGGTAGGCGCAGCCCCGGCGATCGTCCAGAGAATTATCAACCCCGCCGTGGAAGAAGTCCTCAAAGCCGTCATGGCCAAATACACCGCCGAAGAAATCATTACCAAGCGAGGAGAAGTGAAAGCTGGAGTAGATGACCACCTCAAATCACGCTTAGCTAATTATCACATTGCTCTAGATGATATTTCCCTAGTTCACGTGCGCTTTTCCCAGAGATTTAGCGACGCCGTAGAAGCCAAACAAATTGCCGAACAAGAAGCAAAGCGGGCAGAATTTATCGCCCAGAAAGCCGCCAAAGAAGCTGAGGCGAAAGTCAACTTAGCCAAAGGAGAAGCCGAAGCCCAAAGATTGCTTAGGGATAGTTTAACCCCAGAGCTGCTGACGAAACAAGCAATTGAAAAATGGAATGGGGAATTACCAGTAATTGTGGGTAGCGATGCTAAACAAGTGTTAAATTTGACTGATATCATCAAATCTCATCAGCCCGCACCCCCGCCATAAGAGCTATAGTCAATTCAAATAACAATAAGACCCGATAAAAGTCTCGGTTCGTAGTTGGGATTTAGCCCTCATCCCCCCTACTACCCCAATCAATCGGGGGGGTTTGTAGTTGGGCTTTAGCCCTCTTGACCTGAATTTGGGCTAAAGCCCAACTACGAACCTGGCATCAATTTTTCATGGTTAACTGAAATGACTAGATTTTCCCGAGGAGGTAGCCCGCCAAGGTTAAACCCGCAGCATTTCTTCAAAAACCGAAGTAATTTTAGTTTGGAAACGCTGGCGGTGCTTCAGCTTCCAAATTTGTTGCACAATTTCTAAAGGTTTTTGGGCGCTGCCTTTATTCGGCATAACGGTAACAGAACGCAGGGTGGCGAGCTGTAGTTCTTTCGTGACCATTAAATCGGGAATTGCCGCTGCTCCCATATCGTTTTCCACCACAGCTTTGATCATATCGCTGCTGGGCAAAACTAACACTACGTTTAATTGTGACGGGTCAACGCCCCAACTTTGCAAGGCTTGTTCAAACATTTGCTGCACCCCGGAACCAGACTCGCGCATCACCCAATCAGTTTTAGCTAGCTCAGAAACGGTAATTTCTGGCCGTTCAAACCAAGGGTGAGACTTGCCCACCACAATTTGCATCCGTTCGCTCCCCACCACTTCTTGATCGAGATAACTTTCCAGAGAGGATTTCACCCCGCCTGTAAGTAAACCCAAATCGAAGATACCGGTAGCGGTTCCCTCACAAATTTCCTCAGCATTGGCGAGGGTACAGTCAATGTTAATCCCGGGATACTGGCGTTTAAATTGACTGATTTTGCTGGGTAGCCAATAGTTGCCAATGGTGAGACTAGCTCCCAGTTTCAATTCGCCTCGCTGAAGGTTGTTCAATTCCTGTAAACCCCGCTCCGCCTGAACTACTTGGTCAATAATTCTTTGGGCTTCTACTTGTAATAATTTCCCAGCTTCGGCGATTTCTATGCGGCGACCGATGCGGTGAAACAGCTTCACGCCGTATTCCGCCTCCAGGCACTGGATGGCCGCACTCACGGCTGGTTGAGTAATGAAAAGTGCTTCAGCGGCTCGGGTAAAGTGCAGGTATTCCGCTACGGCTAAGAAAATTCGCAACTGTTCCAGTGTCATTCTTGTAATTAAATCACTCCCAAAAAATTTCGTGCGCCTGTTTTCAATCAATATTCCTGATGATTGACATAAGTAAAACTATTATTCCATATTTATAGGGGTCATTAATGGTGGTTTGGGGCGATGAAAACTGCTGCTGTCGGGATGGGGGAAAATGCTGGGATGCCGCTTGCTGTCAAGCAAATTGCCTGCTGCTGCCTAGTAAGTATCCCGGTTGAATCATGCTGGTAAATGGGTGGCAACCCCCCTTGCCAAATCACCTAAAGTGATAAATTCGATAAACAAGAATATTTGCTTTTATCACTGGAGAAGATTAGAGTATAGTCGTGCCTTTTGACCTGGGTCCCTAATTAGGCAAGATTGCTATTTCGGTCCGCACAATGCAGAACCGAACTGGCTAACGATTACCAACCATAGGGAATAGCTAAACGATGAGCGAAGCAAGACCACAGCAAAGCGTTCACGGCTTGAAGCCGGATTGCCTGCCTTTTTCCGAGGTATTGGCACAATCGGTGGCAGTGATTGCCCCCACGACGATACCGGCGTCAAATCTGGGTTTGATTTATGCCCTCTCTGGCAACGGCACTTGGCTGAGCTTTCTGCTGGGTATGATCGGCCTGGTGTTTGTCAGCATCAACATCAACCAGTTTGCCAGCCGATCGGCTTCTCCAGGGTCCCTATACTCTTACATTGTCAAAGGACTAGGCCCAACAGCGGGAGTGGCGTGCGGTTGGAGCTTGGTACTGGCATATCTGTTTACGGGGATGTCGGTTTTGTGTGGATTCGCCAATTTTAGCAGCTCTTTGCTAGGTCAATTGGGCATTCATCCATCGCCGATTTCCCTGTTGGCACTGGGAGCCGGGTTGGCGTGGTATGCCGCGTACAAAGATATCCAGCTATCGGCAGTGGCGATGCTGTGGATGGAGGGGATATCGGTGGGTTTGATTCTGGTTTTGGGTATTGCCATCTGGGGACACCAGGGTTTTGCGCTGGATACAAGCCAACTCACCCTCGAAGGTACTACCCCAGGCTCGATCGCGATGGGTTTGGTGCTGGTAGTATTCGGCTTTTCGGGCTTTGAAAGCGCCACCTCTTTGGGGGACGAAGCCAAAGACCCTTTGAGAACGATTCCCAAATCAGTCCTGGGTAGTACGATTTTGGCGGGTTTGTTCTTCATCTTTATGACCTATGTAGAAGTGTTCGGTTTTGCGGGCAGTTCTGCATCCCTGGCGGAATCAGAACAACCCCTGGCTTTTCTGGCAGAACAGATTGGCGTGGGTTTTCTGGGTCTGCCGATCGCGATCGTTGCCCTCCTCAGCTTTTTAGCCTGCGTTCTGGGGAGCCTCAACCCAGCCGCAAGGGTGTTTTTTATGATGGCCCGTCACGGGTTGTTCCACTCGGCATTAGGTGAGGCCCACTCATCCAACCAAACGCCGCACATCGCCGTCAACCTCGTAGCTCTAGGAATGTTCATCGTACCCGCCTCCATGTCTCTATTTCATGTGAATCTATTTGAATCGATGGGCTACTTAGGCGCGATTTGCAGTTACGGATTTCTCACGGTTTACATTCTGGTTTCCATCGCGGCTCCAGTTTATCTGCACAAAATCAAAAAGCTGCGGGTGATGGACCTGATATTTTCGGTTCTCGGCGTCCTATTCATGGCCATCCCGGTCTTGGGAAGTGTAGGGATTCCCGGAAGCAGCTTGTTTCCTGTACCCCCAGCTCCCTACGATGCCTTTCCCTATCTCTTCCTGATGTACCTCACAGTCGCCTGCGGGTCTTTTATCATGCAGAGATTGCGGTCTCCGGAAATCGTGGATTCGATCGAGCAGAGCATCGATGACATTCACGCCCGATTCGCCACCGCCGAGGTGCCATTATCGGTGAACGAAGACAGCTAATATCTCCCCAGACTTATCCCTAAAACTATTCCCACTGGTGATGCCATGAATCAACTAATCACATCTGTTCCCACCGGTTTAACCGCCTTTACGGCGACCAACCTGGATGATATCGTGATTCTGCTGCTGTTTTTTTCCCAAGTCAATGCCGCATTCCGCAGACGGCACATCGTCGCCGGTCAATACCTAGGTTTTGCCGCCTTGGTAGTAGCGAGCCTCCCCGGTTTCTTGGGCAACCTGATTTTACCGCGCCCTTGGATTGGGCTGTTGGGCTTAATTCCCATTGCGATCGGTTTAGGACGCCTAGCGAACCCAGAAGAGGAGGACGACTCCCCAGAAGCTGAACCCGCTTCACCCAAAGAAACTAACGGAGGATGGAGCAGTTTTCTGTCTCCCCAAACCTACAGCGTGGCGGCAGTGACATTCGCCAACGGCGGCGATAACATTGGCATCTATGCGCCCCTATTTGCTAGTATCAGCTTAGAGAGCCTTCTGGTCATCCTCGGTACATTCTTCTCCCTCGTGGGAGTTTGGTGTTACACCGCTTACCAGCTCACCCGCCTGCCCGCGATCGCCTCCAGCCTCACCCGCTACGGCAATTACTTAGTGCCATATGTTTGCATCGGTTTAGGAGTCGTGATTTTAGCCAACAGCCACACCTTAGAAAACCCCTTCTTAGCATCTTTTTCCCTCCTTGCCTGCTGTGGTTGTCTAGTGTTTTTGTTCAGAAATAACAGCCTCTCAGAAGCAGTAGAGGTAGGTTCCCCATCCCTCCCAGAACCAACAGCCACTGAGTTAAAGCCCCCCTACTAAGGAGGTATCACAATTAGCTTGAGTTGGCTCATCAGCACCATCATCACTGGCATCACCTCCTTTGTCGCTACTAATATTGACGATATGGTGGTTATGATGCTGTTCTTCGCCCGACTTGACCAAAGTTTCCGCCCCAAACATATCATCATCGGTAAATATCTGGGCTTCAGCCTCCTAATTGCCGCGAGTTTGCCGGGATTTTTCGGGGCGGCCCTGGTGCCGAAAACCTGGATCGGACTCCTCGGTTTTGTCCCCATCCTCATTGGCATCACATACCTTGCCAACTCCGATGACAAAGAAAAGCCAATTCCGGCAACTACTAACCAAATCAACTCCTCACGAGTCAATATTCCCCTAGTTGCTACCATCACCAGCCTCCTCGATGCCAAAACCTATGAAGTTGCTGCCGTCACCTTCGCCAATGGCGGAGACAATATCGGCATTTACGTCCCCATATTTGCTAACAGCGACTTGCCCACTTTGGTAATCCTCCTTAGCGTCTTCTTTGTGGCACTCGGAGTTTGGTGTTACCTGGCCTACCTCCTCAGCCAGCATCCGCGTCTGGCTCCCCTTTTGACTCGGTATGGTAAGCGTCTCGTCCCTTTCGTCTTGATTGGCCTGGGGTTGTCCATATTGATAGAAAGTGGCGCTTATCAATTGTTGCCTCCCTTTAACAGCTAATCCAATTAACCCCAAGTCGGTTTTTTCACTTTGTACTCAACGGAGAAAAATTATGAAAGTCCTCAAAATCATTCTCGTCGCGATGATACTATTGGCTAATTTGGCCTTTGCTCAACCCTCCCTCGCCGACCGACCCAAATTAACCACCACTTCCGACTACACGGAAGTTAATCAAGCCATCCAAGAACTGTTGCAAGCCAAAGCAGATCCCGAACAGTCCACCTACACCCCGGCAGAAATTCAGCAGAAACTCGGCGATTTACAACTGCAAAAATATATTCTGGAAACCGCCTCGAGTTGGGGGGTGTGCCGCAATGAAACTGGCTTAAATTTGGCAATTTATGCTAATAAACCGGCCAAACAAGCGGCTTCGCCAACTGCGCTTTACTTCTTACCCACCGGGGAGGAAACTGATGATGAGTGGGACTGCGATGGGTTTTATCTGCCTAGCGGTTCTTTAGTTGCCCTCAACCCTAATGACACCCAACCCCAAGAATTAGCGGAACCTTTGGCGATTAAAGTGGTGAATGGCACTAAGTTATTAGTCAAAACCAATCCCGAAACCGGTGTGATTGAATTAAACTTACCACCGGCGAAAGTTTTCAAGGCTGGGGAAATAGATTGGTCAATTCCGACTTTGACCCAAGCTGAGATTGATGCCACGGTGCCTAATGCTCCTGTTGACTGACAACTAACTAAAATATTCTCTTGATTGTCTTTTGTGTACTTAGTGTCTTCTGGGTAAAAATTAAACCCAGAGGCACTTTGGCCAGAGAAACAGAGGGATAGATGTGATTAATCTTGGGGCGATATCTTCCTGTTGATGGATAGTCTGCCCCAACCTAGGATGAGTTTTTTTGGTGCATTTTGCGGATCAGTGAGGTTAATGGTGATGCAGTTGTTTAAACCGATGCCTGTGAATGTCCAGGGGCTACAGAAACCCAAAAAACGCAGTTCTGAGCGGGTGCGGGAGCATTTGGCAAATGAGCGGACTTACTTGGCGTGGATGCGTACCGCGATCGTTTTGATGGGGTTTGGGGTGGCGATCGTCCGTTTGCGCCTCCTCCGTCCCCCCTTGGCACCTCAACCCCCCGGTACTGGCTGGAAATTAGGTTTAGCATTCTCCCTCTTTGGTTTGATGATGGTCTTGCTCTCCACTTGTCACTACTTTGCAGTCCGCCATGATATCGAAGAAGACACCTACGAACCACCCGATCGCTGGGTTATCCTTTCCAGCATTGCCGTGCTAATGCTAGGATTAGGAGTTATTTATTATGTTTTTTCCATTCCCTTAGAAGCCATCACTGCTGTCATCTATGAATAGCAAATCTTAAAATTTTATTCCCTTACCTCAGCTATATCTGGTTTGATTCATCACACCGCCCCTCCAAATGATGAGGTAATCACCAATTTATAGCTAATCAGCATTAACAGGGAGTAAATTGCCAATTGGAGGGGACGTTGTGGCACCATCTTACATAATTTTGCCCCCAGGATAACACCGGGCACCGAACCAATCCAAATCGGCACTACTAAACTCCAATCAACTGTGCCTAAGCTGAGGTGTCCGAGGGAGGTAAAGCTGAGCAGAATCGATGCTTGGGCAATATCTGTCCCGACTAACTTTTGGGGTTCAAGCTGGAACAAGACAATCAGCACTAGGGCAAACAGGGAGCCAGAAGAAACGCTCGTCATTCCTACGAAAAATCCTAAAATCGCTCCCACTCCTACTGCTAATATTCGACCCCGGCGAGTTTCTAAATCTAATTTCGGTGGTGCTGGTAGCTGCATTTGTGGCGCCCAGGTGAGGAGCAAAAATTTGATTAATGCGGCGGTAGTAACGAGGAGCAGTGTTACTCCCAAGCAACGCAGCAGCAGGAAATTAATATCTAATCCTTCCACGCCTTTGATGAGGTGCAAAATCATCACCCCAGTGAGGGCACCGGGAACGCTACCACAAGCTAGCCATTGGACGGCTTGACGGTCAAGTGTTTGCTGTCGCCAATGTTTCCAACCTCCCACAATTTTCATCATGGTGGCGGCGACCACATCAGAACTGATGGCAATGGCGGCGGGGACTTGAAAGGTAAAAATCAACATGGGGGTAATCAGAGAGGCGCCGCCAATTCCGGTTAACCCCACAATAATGCCGATAAAAAAACTCAAAGACGACAGTAATAAGTAGTTCATATGGGGTGGTCATTTGTCATTTGTCATTTGTCATTTGTCCTTTGTCCCATGACTGGGTGACAAGTGAGAATATTTGATGGCCTATTAACTGGGGGAGATGTTTGATTTGTGCAGCGCCACCGATTTAGTGTAAGGCTGAAAGCATGGCGCTTATGTTGGTTAAGGCTTTGCTCAACAGTAGGTCGGGAGTTTCTAGGATTTTTAACTGGATTAAGGTGACAATTAGCACGGTGTAAGCAGTGGAGGAGGCTAAACCAGCCAGTAATTCTTTTTTGAGGTTGCGCTCACCGGCGTTTTCTTGGCAAACATCGATAATTCCCGCCTGCATGAGGAGAATTCCGGCAATATTGGAGAACCAGTATCCGGCGATCGCTCCTGGTAACAGCCAGTCCTTGTCAACCCAACTGCATATATATCCGAACAAGTAAGCCAGGGGCAAATTAAACACTAGGTCATTCCACCAGCTCAGGGGCGAGAGTAAGTACCCCAACACAAACAGCACTCCCCCCCGCAATTTTTTCCACGGGCTTTTTAGCGGATTCGCCCCCTTAGACAGGTCCCCTGTCAGAGCGGATGTGGGTTTGATGGGATGTTCGATCGCATTGGTCATATTTTCCTCCTTAATTACGATATTCCGATTGGTTTACCGGTGTTTACCCCCGCCGTTTACTAAAATAACACTATCTCGATAGAGATACCGGGGTTTTAGGACAAAACGTGGCCTAAATTAGCCATTGGAGTGGTTGAAACCCTCTCTGGGCTTGCTTAGGGGTCACTAGACCTGTGGTCAGCTCTGAAGGTCATCCCTGGCAAGAGGTCCATTTCACAACCTGTCTTTATTAATATGATAGCCTGGGGTTATGGATGTGTCAATCAGTAAATATACGGATTTAGGCAGCGATCGTCTTTCTTTTTATCCTTTATGTCTTCTTGGTTATACCAATTTTGATTTAGTCGTGAAACATATAAAGGCGCTAATTTATCTTTCTATTCAATGCTATAAAGGCATCTTTTTTCCCAGCATTTGTTACGTGATTAAACCTAAAGTTTGTAAAAACAACCAGACAAAGAAGGGACGGCAACGCTTAGCGTTACCGTCCCTCGCGGTGGTGGGGGATGTATTGGAGAGCTTACATTTCCCGGACGAATGGCTGACCGTCTTTGATTTCGCCGATGAGTACCACATCGGTGACGCCGACAAATAGACCGTTTTCTAAAACTCCGGGGATGTTGTTGAGGGTTTTTTCCAATTCGGCGGGGTTGTCTATGAAGTCAAATTTCACGTCAATCACAAAATTCCCCTGGTCAGTGATCACCGGACCGGCTTTTTTCACCCCCATGCGCAGTTGCGGTTTACCGCCGAGTTTTTCTATAGCTCGCATCACCGGGGTTTTGGCCATAGGCAGCACTTCCACAGGCAGGAGGAAAGTAGAACCCAGCTTATCTACCAGCTTGGAACTGTCCACCACCACAATAAACTGCGCGGCCAAAGCATCTACCACCTTTTCCCGGGTATGGGCCGCGCCGCCGCCTTTGATGAGGTTTTTGTTGGGGTCCACTTCATCAGCACCGTCGATCGCCACATCGATGCGGTCCACATCATCTAAAGTAGCCAGGGGGATGCCATACTGTTTGGCGAGAACTTCCGCTTGAAAGGAAGTAGGAACGCCTTTGACATCTTTAATTTCCCCATTTTGAAGGCGCTTGCCGATATACTCAATGGCATAGGCAGTGGTGGAACCGGTGCCGAGACCGACGATCGACCCGGAGACCACCCGATCGGCGGCGGCTTTACCCACCATAGACTTCATCAATGTAACTGGGTCTGCTGCTGCACTCATAACATTTATGCTTAGGGAAACATGACACATCTTGGCATGAAAATGCCACTCCGGGTAGGGCGGAGCGGCGAAAATTATGGTAAGTCGGGGCAATTGATCAATTACCCCGACAAAATTATTTGGGTGAGGGAGCGGGAGTGAGCCGCAACTAACAAATCTTCGACGAGCCTTGCACGGGAATTTCCAGAATAAACTCCGTGCCATGACCCAACTCCGACATACAGCGCAGTTGCCCCCCGTGACGCTCCACAATTTGGTAAGAGATAGATAAACCCAAGCCCGTGCCCTTACCCACGGGTTTAGTTGTGTAAAAGGGGTCAAATATTTTAGAAATTACCTCCCGTTTCATACCCGGTCCATTATCGGCAATGCTAATCCGGACGCAATCTTTCACCAAGGCAGTGGTAATTTCGATCGTGCTGGGGTTAGCGCGTTTTTCGGCCATACTTAGCCCTTGGTCGCGCTCTTCTAAAGCATCGATCGCATTAGCGATTAGGTTCATAAACACCTGATTGAGCTGGCCAGAGTAGCAATCCACTTCGGGGATTTGGCCGTAAGATTTGATGATTTGGATGCCGCCAGTGTTGGCCTTACCTTTGAGGCGGTGATGTAAAATCATCAGGGTACTGTCGATATTCTCGTGAATATCGACAGATTTTTTCTCCGCTTCATCCAAGCGGGAGAAAGTGCGCAAAGACTTGACAATTTCCCGGATCCGATCGGCGCCCACCTTCATCGAAGACAATAAGTGGGGCAAGTCTTCTACCAAGTAATCTAAATCTACCTCATCAATTGCATCATCAATTTCTGGGGTAGCCTTGGGATAAGCCTTCCGGTAAAGCTGAATAACTTCTAAAATGTCAGCAGTGTATTCCTGGGCATGGATGAGATTGCCATAGATAAAGCTGACGGGGTTGTTGATTTCATGGGCCACACCAGCCACCATTTGGCCGAGGGAGGACATTTTCTCCGCTTGCACCAAGTTTGATTGAGTTTGCTGTAGCTGCATGAGGGTGCGTTCTAGCTCCAAAGATTTCGCTAGAGCTAGGCGAGCCGACTCTCGAGATTGCTGGTAAAGATCCGCTTGGTTAATCGCGATCGCCAAATTAGCACAAACCGCGCCCAGTAATTCTACTTCCCCAGCTTCCCAATGGCGGCGTCCGCTCACAGAAGCACAACCGATCACCCCAATATCCCCAGACAGAGTTTGAATCGGCAAATATAGCAAAGCTCGACAACCCAACTCTGCCATCCGATCCATTCCCACCACCCGGGACATCACCACATCATCCTCGTGGATGATTTCCAAGTTAAACAGCTTTGCCACCAGAGGTTCTTTCAAGTTGGCAGGAGTTTTACCCAAAAAGCTGGGCAAATCGGGACGCCGCACCTCACTAACCACATTCCAGGCTGGCGATTCTCCTTTGCGTAATAGCCAAGAGAACCAGCAGCGCTCGATTTGTAGTAAGCTGGCAATCTGTTCCACCACATTTTTGAGGATTTTGTCCAGTTCCAAGGAATTTCTAATCAGGGTGCTGATGCGATTGAGCAGAGCTTCCCTGGCGGCCATTTCTTGGAACAAAGTGGACGATCGACGTGCCGCCTCCTCAGAACGCTTGCGCTCCGTGATATCCCGACAAACCGTGGCCAAACCAATTGTTTCCCCAGTTTCCCGGTTTTTAATCTTAAAGATGTTGTAATCAACCGGGATCGGCTTACCAGTTTTAAAATGCCGCAGTCGCAACTCCCCAGACCAACTCCCCACATCCATCACCGCTGGGACAATATGGCGTAAAACCACTCGCTCCAAGTCGTCTGGCATGAAGAATTTAAACATATTCAAGCCAGTGGTTTCATCTAAAGAGCCAATACCCAGGAGCTTTCTACCCGCAGCATTAATGTAAAACGGCTTCCCCTCCGCCGACGCCAGGGCGATAAAATCGCTACTGTTATCCACGATCGAGACTAAATTTTGCCGTTCGATTTCTGCCTGCTTGCGCTCAGAGATGTCATGGGCAGTGCCAATGATCCGGTAAATTCTCCCCAAATCATCTTTCAGAGGTTTGAGAGTTGTCAGCCACCAAGTTTCGGCATTATCGATGAGGTAGCACTCCTCATAGTTGATCGAATTCTCGGCGCTGATGCAATCCAGCAAATGCTGCCGCAGAGAGCCTCCCTTGGTGACACCCAAGACCGCTTCGGGAGTTTGGCCGATTACTTCCGCTGAGGTTATCCCCAACAGCCTTTCTCCCGTGCGGTTCCATCCCGCAAAACTGTATTCTCCCTCCTGTAATACTTCTACCACAAAAATAAACAGATCCGTGCCTTCATAGATGCTGTGCAAAAACTGCTCCCGATCGAGCAAATCTTGCTCCGATCGATGCCGCTCCGTAATATCCACAGCCGTTCCAATCCAGCCCCTTACACGACGATCTTCCCCTATTTCTCCCACTGCCTGTGTCAGTGCCCAAGCAATACTGCCATCGGCCCGTACCCACCGGTACTCCGAGTTAAAAGGCTGATTGGCTTGTAATGCCAGATTCCATGCCTCCAACACCCGCTCCCGGTCATCAGGATGGATCCCTTTGTGCCATCCCTGTCCCAAGGCTTCTTTTGGAGTCAATCCAGTTAATTTGCACCAACAATCATTTACATATAAACAAGTACCCTTAGCATCCGTGTGGAATATACCCACGGGAACGCCTTCTGCCAGTATTTTACTGGAGCGGCGCTTGGTTGTTTCCCAGGCAGGTTGGATTTGTAACATCCATCAGGAGTTTTATTAATGATTAACACTTTCTATTGTGCCTGACAATTGTACTTTATAACACAATTTTTTTGTAAATATAGGTCACGCTTTCTATATTTTTGTAAAGATTTCGGTGAGTGATAATTATCGCACCAAGATCAAAGTGGGGAGCATTTAAATTTTTCTGGCCGTTCTTGTGCCTATCATCTGATTGGAACGCTCTAATTTGCCCCTCCCTGTGATAGGATATAATGATTCTTGTCAAATTCAACCAGATTTTTAATAGGCAATTTCTCGGGGAAAAGAGATATCACGGAGACAGGGGAGAAGGGAAAGGATTGTAGGTTGTAGGTTGTCAGTTGTCAATTGTCAATTGTTAATTAGTCAAATCGATTCAAAAGTCAGAGTACCGTTAAACCCGTCGATTTCTACGATCGCGCCTACAGGGAGAGCGGCATTGACGCCCTCGTGACCAAAGGGCAGTGCGGCGATGATGGGGATACCTAAGTCACAGAGGCGATCGCGCAGCACCTCCTCACTGGTCAAAGTTGGCACCCCTGGGTCATTCTCGCAGCTACTGAACCGGCCCAAAGCAATCCCCCGCACACCCTGGAAAGCTCCCAGCATCCGCCACTGAGTCAAAGCTCGGTCTAGGCGATACGGCGCCTCACCTATGTCCTCAAAAGCCAAAATTACCCCATCTAAATCCGGTTGCACACGAGTTTTCAGCAAGTGAGTAGCTACGGTGAGATTAGCCGGGAGCAAAAGTCCCCGCGCTTTACCCCCCACCCAACCCTGACCCTGCAAAGGGGGCAGTTTACGTCCTGCCACCAGGTCACACAACCGCGCCACCGACCAGTCCGGCTCCGCTCCCAAGGTGGTCAGTACCGGACCATGAACGCTACCCACACCCAAGCCAAACAAACTCCAGAGCAAGCTGGTAATATCAGAAAATCCAATTAACCATTTCGGCGTTGCCACATGGGGCCACTGCCATTGTTCCAGCAGCCGAGAAGCGCCGAAACCCCCACGCACGCAGAGAATCCCAGCACATTCCTCATCTTGCCAAGCATCTGCCAACCGCTGGCGGCGGTGGGGGTCCGTGCCTGCCAGATGACCGAAAGCATCATCATAACCAGGGTCTAGCTGCACCTGATAGCCTTGAGAACGCCAAATTTCTAAACCTTGCTCAAACACCTCGCGATTGCGCAGGCAGCCAGAAGGAGCGACAACGCGCAGCAGGTCTCCCGGTTTGAGGGGAGGTGGAAATTGAAGGGCAGTAGAAGAATTAGACATGGAGAATCAAACAATTAGGGGATTTGTTCAGAAGAATTATCCTCTGGGACTGTCCAAGTAGGCAAAGCACTGCGGTTATTGCTACTGGTGTGGGTACGGAGACGGCCCAACTGTTCTAAGGCCCAACGGGCAGTTTCCTGTACTTCTGGGTCCGAGTCTTCTACCGCTAAACGCAGCATTTGGCTGATTTGGCCGATCGACTCATAAATCCGGGTCAAATCCCGAATCGCATTTTTACGCACATCAGGATTGCGGTCTTGTAGAGAAATGGCCAAAGCTCGCTCTAGAGGCGTCAAAGTGCGGGTGCCGATTTCCGAAAGTGCGGCCAAGATTAAACTACGTTGTTTAGAGTCAGAAGTGAGCATCAAATCCACCAAAGACTGAGCCCCACGGGAGTCCCCCCGCCACCCCAACTCCCAGATTGCCTGACGCCGTTTGGCCGCATCAGCACTGTACAAACAGCGGATTAACTCCTGCATCATATCTGGTTCCGAGATGCTCTGATTGACCTCTTGGGGCACACCAGACAGGGGAGGGGGGGAGATGGGGAGAGATGGGGGGAGATGGGGGGAGATGGGGACCTCTGGAGCAGGGGACCTCTGGACTGGGGGATTGGGGGACTGGGCGACTGGGGTAATATTCCCCGTCTCCCCGTCTCCCCGTCTCCCCGTCTCCCCAAGTCTCTCCATCTCCCCATCTCCCCGGTCGGTGAGCGAAGCCGAACCGCGTCTCCCCGTCTCCCCGTCTCCCCGTCTCCCCGTCTCCGGGTCCCCCTGTAAGGGCAAACGGCCATTTACCCCTAGGAACCCAGCTTCCCCGTTGGTGGAGTCATTGCTGGTTTCCTCGATTTCGCTGGTAGATTCCTCGCCCAATTCTTCATCGCGATCGCCAGACCTAGTGAGCAGGTAGAATACTCCGGCAAAGATAGCAGCCCCAGTGATGGTGGCCAAAGAGAGCAACAACAAAGGCAGCCAGCGACGCTTAGAACTGGTTTTTTTGGGTTCTGAATTTTGGGCGATCGTGCCTGGGCGCACCGCCGAGGCGAGGGGAAATTTGGCAGGGGCAGCCTGTTGCGGCTTTACCATTCCTCCTAGATGAGGGGTTTTGTCTGTGGTAGCGGCATTGTGTATAGTAAATATCAACATCCCAACTTCCGGTGCCGCTAGGTTGGGGCTAACTTCCCACCAGGGAAGGGTATTTGCGCCGGTGGTCGCAGGAGCCAAGCTGAGACAGAAACTGGTAATCAGGAATAATAGTCTGTCTGGATAAGATTTCATTCCTAGTACGGGGTTAGCTTGACATAGCTGAATCTTCATCAGCATTTTTGCAGGAAAAATGATAGCTGCTGGTGTTAGGGGTAGAAAACATATATTAGGTCACAGAGGAATTTAACGCCTGTGGACAGGATGAAACCGGGCAGAGTTAACGGGTTTCTTCACTAAATCTCGACTTTTGACCAGAGATTTTGGTCAAAAACCCGGTTTCTTTACCAGTACAAAAGAAACCGGGTTTCTCACTGAGATTTATGCAAAAAACCCCGGGCTCCGTTGAGCAGGTTTCTGGTAATGTAGCAGCGTGATGCAACCAGAGGAAAATCTAAACCGGGTTTCTGACTGAGATTTATGCAAAAAACCCCGGGCTCAGTTGAGCAGGTTTCTGGCAAGGTAGCCAGCATTATCGTATCTTATGGTTGCAGTCGGTGGCGACGGGAGACTGGGGATGGGGATGGGGGTGGATTCCAGGAATGGGGAATAATGATGAAAAACGGCGGCTACTATGTCGCTGCCGCCGTTTTTACTCCAGGCAGCTTTCTTGTGGCTGCCTTCTTCAGTTATGGGATTCTGTTTGACAACCGATGAAAGCAGTGGGACTGTATGCCAGGGATAGTGTCGGTGGCAGCATCCCCTAAGTAGTCTTTTCCCCTAGGGATTGGCTTTTCAGATGGGATCAGTTTCTCCGGCGGGACTGTCGCCAGTGGCTTTCCGGCTGGGTGGGAAGATGGGGAATTTGGCGCCTAGTTCGGCTCGTTGCTGAATTAGGTAGATGCTCCCGAGGGTGAGGAAGACGCCGAATGTTTGTAAGGGGGAGAGGGTTTCTGATAGCAACAGGTGGCCAAAGATGAGGGCAAAGACGGGGGTGAGGAAGGTAAGGGAGCTGAGACTGGTGAGGTTGCCAAAGGCGGCAAAGTAGAAGAAGATGCCGTAGGCGATCGCGCTGCCGAATACGGTGGAGTAGGCCAAGGCCATCCAGCCGTAACCGTCAATATTCACCCACTGCTGGGACTCAGTTGCCCAACTGATGGCCCATAGTGGCAAACCGCCCAAAATCATGTGCCATCCAGTGGCAGCTACGGGGTCGGCAAATTTGGCGACTTGGCGCATGGTGACGGTGCCTACCGCCATCGACAGGGCGGCCATGAGCATCCACCATTCGCCACTGTCAAAGAGGTGGCCGAAGTTAGCCGCGCTGGTTAATTTGATATTACCTTGGAGTAGTGAGAAAATCCACTCATCAGGGATGCCAATCAGGCTGATGCCAACGACTCCGAGGAGCAAGCCTGCAACGCCCCAAATGCCGATGATTTCCCCAAACAGCCATGCGGACAGTAGGGCCACGGCTAGGGGTTGGGAGTCAATCATTACTGACCCCAAACCGGCTCCGGTTCTCACTAAGCCTTGGGCTAAGAAACCTTGAAACATGGCTCCATCCACGAGGGCAAAAAAGGCAATCCACAGCCATGTTTTGATGCCTTTGGGGAGGATGGGGCGCCTCCATAAGGCGGCAACGGCGAGGACCAGCACCCCGGCGGGCACGAGGCGTATTCCTGCCATAAACATGGGGGTGGTGTGGGGGATGGTGCCTTTCATGGCTACCATTGCGGTGCCCCAGAGGAAAAATGGCGCAATGATCAGGATTTTGCTTAATATCTCCAGGGGTGAGCTGTGAGTAATGGGGCTCACTTCTGGGTCTAACTTGGGGTGGAAAGGGAGTTTTGATTCTACTTCTTTATACATGGGCTGGTTAAAAATATTTTTGGCTCCCAGTCTGTGTCGTATTTCTCACAGGGGGAGGAACGGGGCGGTTATCGGTGGGTGATAGAGATGATGGCGGCACCCCCTCCTACTGGGGGACGGGGGAATGGGCGCCTCTGGGTCATAGAGGGGCTGGAGCAATTGTAGCAGGTTGTGTAGTTATGTTAAGAAATTTAACATGATTCCCTGACGTTCCTGGTGGGGGTGCCCTCCCGGAGCGATCGACTATGACCAGACCAAATAAGGCACAATTGAGCAGGGGAGTACGGCAGGCGGTATGCCACCGGCTTGGGGCGCTGGTTCTGAGTAGGGCTTCAGCCCTAATTCCCCAGTTCCCCCTCCTCTGGGCATTAGCCCTACGACAAACTTCGTTTCCCTACTGACACACAACTGTTGAGTGCCCATGATTTGGCCATTTAGGAAGGCAAGAAAGCAAATTGCACGGATTGAAATTACGGGGGCGATCGCCTCGGCGACGCGCCAAAGGGTGCTATCTGCCCTAAAAATTGTGGAGGAAAAAAAGTATCCCGCCTTGTTGCTGCGCATTGATAGCCCCGGCGGTACTGTGGGTGATTCCCAGGAAATCTATAGCGCTTTAAAGCGTCTGAGTGAAAAAATCTCCATTGTCGCCAGTTTTGGCAATATTTCTGCCTCCGGTGGCGTCTATATTAGTATGGGTGCCAAACATATCATGGCCAACCCCGGCACCATCACCGGCAGCATCGGGGTGATTTTGCGAGGAAATAATCTGGAGCGCCTCTTGGATAAAATCGGCGTTTCCTTCAAAACCATTAAATCCGGTCCTTACAAAGATATCCTGGCCTTTGACCGCCCACTGACGGAATCGGAGCAGAATATCCTGCAAGAGCTGATTGATAACAGTTACCAGCAGTTTGTGGAAACAGTGGCCACATCCCGCAATTTGGCGGTGGAAACGGTGAAAAGTTTTGCGGACGGGCGGATTTTTACGGGCGCGCAAGCTCTAGAATTGGGGATTGTGGATAAGTTGGGCACGGAAGAAGAGGCTCGCCGCTGGGCGGCGGAACTGGTGGGACTGGATCCGGAGAAAACCCCCTGTATCACCCTGGAAGAGCGTAAACCCCTGCTGGGTCGCTTGTTGGGGAACAGTGCGGCTCTCGTGGGGATCGAGTCTAGCCTTGATTGGGTAGAATTTGAGCTGGCTACTAGCGGGATGCCTCTGTGGCTGTATCGAGTTGGGCGTTAATTTTGTTACTCCCAATTCACTGGCAAAATTGGCGCCATATCTGGTGGTGACAAGGAAAAACGAAGGAGAAGGAGAAAAGATGGAGGATTCTGGTGTGGAGTGGAAAGTGATGGCGATTCGCGGTGCTACTACAGCGGCGGCAAATACGGCGCTAGCGATTCAAGAGGCGGTGACGGAGTTGCTTGATGCGTTGGAAAGTCGCAATCAGTTGGAGCCAAAATCGATTGTTAGCGCTACGTTTTCGGTGACTCGGGATTTGGATGCGATTTTCCCGGCGGCGATCGCCCGCCAGCGTCCCGGTTGGGATACCGTTCCTCTCTTGGACGTGCAGCAAATGCACGTGCCGACAGATTTGCCCCGCTGTATTCGCTTCCTCATCCATGTCAACCTCCCCCCCCACACCCACGTCTATCATCCCTACTTGGGGGAAGCTAAAAATCTCCGCCCTGATTTGAGTTTCGCTCCAGCCAGCTCTAACCGCACTTGATGTCATCTGCCCCCGCTGAGCCCCAAAAAATTAATTTTGTTGGCAGCCTTGACAAAATTTCAAATATATGCTGTGGCATCAGGGTCGTTGCTGGCGCTCCCGATGGGTAAATTGTCAAATTTAGAAAAAATAAGAATACATCCAATGGTAAGCTAGCAGAGATATTCCAAAAATCAGTAAACAGGACAGTGCAGATGGCAGGGACAACCCAGCTTCCTTACCTATTAAAAGCAGCACGGCAAGAAATATTAGACCGTCCGCCTGTATGGATGATGCGCCAAGCGGGGCGCTATATGAAAGCCTATCGGGAATTACGTGATCAGTATCCATCTTTCCGCGAACGCTCGGAAAATACGGATCTGGCAGTGGAAATCTCCCTACAGCCGTTTCGGGCGTTCGCTCCTGATGGGGTGATTTTGTTCTCGGATATCCTCACTCCCCTCCCGGGCATTGGTATCCCTTTTGATATCATCGAAAGTAAGGGCCCAATTATCGACCCACCTATCCGCAGCAAGGAGCAAGTAGATAATCTCCGCCCCCTGAACCCGGAGGAGTCTTTACCGTTTATTCGGGAAATCTTGCAAACTCTCCGCCAGGAAGTGGGTAATAAAGCGGCGGTGCTGGGTTTCGTGGGGGCGCCTTGGACTCTGGCGGCTTACGCGATCGAGGGGAAGTCTTCTAAGGATTATAAGATTATCAAGCGGATGGCTTTTTCTGAACCAGCAGTATTGCACGCACTGTTGGAGAAAATTGCCGACGCGATCGCTGTGTATGTGCGCTACCAAATCGACAGCGGCGCCCAAGTAATCCAAATGTTTGACTCCTGGGCTGGTCAGTTGAGCCCTTCAGACTACGATCGCTTGGCTCTCCCCTACCAACAGCGGGTAGTGCAGCAAGTCAAAGCCACTCACCCCGATACTCCCTTCATCCTATATATCAACGGTAGCGCCGGTCTCCTGGAACGGATGGCATTATCTGGCGTCGATATCGTCAGCCTGGATTGGACCGTAGATATGGCAGAAGCAAGGCAGCGTCTCGGTTCCAAAGTGGGAGTACAGGGAAATATTGACCCCTGCGCTCTGTTTGGCTCCAAGGAATTCATCAAAGAGCGGATTATCGAAACGATTCGCAAAGCAGGCAACAAAGGTCATATCCTCAATTTAGGTCACGGGATCTTACCGGGCACCCCGGAAGAAAACGCCGCCTTCTTCTTTGAAACTGCGAAGGAAGCTCACCAGCTCCTCGCCGTTCCTGCGTAAATGTTGCCCCCAGCGGGCAGTTTTTCAGCCATGATTTTGGCTTGAAGCCTTAATTACCTATATTCAAGCCAAAATCTCCCGGCTCTCTACCTGAATTTGTTTATTTCCTACCTCCTGGCGACCTGATACCAGGCCGTTTTTATTCCTAACTCCCTGATGACCTCCAAGCGGATTTTTGTCACTGGCGCTAGTGGCTGCATTGGTCACTACTTGACGGAAACTCTCATCCAGGAAACTGACCACGAACTGTATTTGTTGGTCAGAAACCCGGCCAAACTCAAGTTTGACTGGCGATCGCCCCGGGTTCATCTCCTGCAAGGGGATATGCGCCGAATTGAGCGCTTTGCTCAACTGCTAGGCACGATCGATGTGGCAGTTTTGGTGGCTACGGCTTGGGGTGGTGTGGATGCTTATGATATTAATATCCTCAAAACCCTGAAGTTGATGGAGTTGCTCGACCCCCAAAAATGCGAGCAAGTGATTTATTTCTCTACCGCTAGCATCCTCGATCGCCACAACGAACTGCTCGAACCCGCCAGACACCAGGGCACAGACTATATTTTTTCTAAATACCAATGCTATAAACGCTTATCCCGTCTCCCCATTGCTTCCCGCGTCACCACCCTGTTTCCCACCCTGGTTTTTGGGGGCGATCGCACTAAACCATACTCCCACCTCAGCAGCGGTCTCCCAGAAGTCTTAAAATGGGCTAATTTAATTCGCTTCTTCGAGGCTGATGGTAGTTTTCACTTCATCCACGCCAAAGATATCGCCACGGTAGTTAAACACCTCATCGACAACCCCCCGGAACCAGCCCGCCCTTTCGTCCTGGGAAATCAGGCAATTACTGTCAACGAAGCTATATCACAAATTTGCGCCGCTGTGGGCCAAAGCATTTCTTTTCGCATCCCCCTTTATCCCTGGTTGGCAGATATTTTCATCTCCCTATTCCGCATTCAAATGAGTAGTTGGGATCGGTTCTGTCTCAACTATCGCCATTTCACCTACAAAGACCCCGTAACTCCCGCCACGTTCGGTCTGACTACCTACTCATCCAACCTTCCCGACTTGCTCAGAATCACTCTCGCATCTCAGCCACCACCACCCGAGGAAGCAGGGGACCTCTTGAGCGGGGGAGCGGAGGAGCAGGGGAGCGGGGGAGCTTCGGAGTAGGGGCGATTCGCGAATCGCCCCGACGGTGTTAAATCAACTTGACGGCCCGCAAGGCAAACATCATCACTACGGCGGTAACGAATGCACCACCTAAAATCGACAAGTAAGCGATCGCTCCAGTAGCACTCATGGGGGTTTTTCCTCTTCAACCTATCAATTCAATATTGAAACATAACTTGGGGTAAAATAGGAAAATCGGCGTTCTGCCACCAGCCCGCCACTACAACGTCCTGCTGGAGGTACGCCAACGCAACTTAGTGGGGTCAGTAGCTATGCCTTTTGCCATCACCGTTAATTTACCTGATAATGCTTATGAAATCGCGATCGCTCCCCATTCCCTGACGGAACTGGGAGGGAAAATGCAGGCACTCTCTGTAGGCAAAAAGGTGCTGCTGGTTTCTAACCCCGAGGTATTCGCTCTCTATGGCGAAACTGCCTTATCTTCTCTCACCGCCGCCGGTTTTCAAGTTTCCCAGTGCATCCTCCCCGCTGGAGAAGAGTATAAAACTCTCGCCTCTATTGAAACTATCTATGATGCAGCTTTAGCCAACCGCTTAGAGCGCTCCTCTACAATGGTAGCGATCGGCGGTGGCGTCATCGGCGATATGACCGGTTTCGCCGCCGCCACTTGGTTGCGAGGGATAAATTTCGTCCAAGTCCCCACCACGCTGTTAGCAATGGTAGATGCTTCTATTGGGGGCAAAACCGGCGTCAACCACCCCCACGGCAAAAACCTCATCGGGGCTTTTTATCAGCCTCTATTGGTATTAATTGACCCCTTAGTGCTGCAAACTTTGCCCCCCAGAGAGTTTCGCGCAGGCATGGCGGAAGTGATTAAATATGGCGTCATTTGGGACAAGGATTTATTTGCCCAGATGGAAGCCATAGAGCGTCTCGATGAAATGTCATATTTAGATGCGGCATTTTTACAAGAAATTATCGTGAGGTCTTGCCAAAGTAAAGCCGATGTGGTAAGTAAAGATGAAAAAGAATCGGGACTGCGGGCGATTCTTAATTACGGTCATACGATCGCTCACGCGGTGGAAAGTTTAACCGGATACACTACGGTGATTCATGGGGAAGCTGTGGGAATAGGCATGGTAGCCGCTTCAAAAATCGCCCTAATGATGCAAATGTGGGATGGCCCAAGCGACCAAAGGCAGCTTAAATTAATCCAAAAAGCCGGACTCCCAGTCAAATTGCCCTCTGGTTTGGATATTGAAGCGATTTTGGACAGTCTCCAAACTGATAAAAAGGTGAAAGCCGGGAAAGTCCGCTTTATCCTCCCCACCCAGATAGGGGAAGTCACGATTACTGATAAAGTTACCCCGGATATCATCCGCGTAGTTTTGGCACAGATGTGAAATTAGTAGGGACACGGCATTGCCGTGTCCTAACTTTGGTTAGGGCAAAATTTATTAAAAATGCCGGAGGATGACATGCGAAAACAACGGCTAGAATATACATCACCGCTAGATGCGTTAATTGCGGTAACAAAGCGCTTGAGTATTTATGAAAATACGCACCACATGGAATCAGAAGAATTTTTCGCCCTTTACAGTCAAGGTAAAATGGCAGATGAGATGATTTTTATCGATTGGGCTAACGATTATCGGCACTATTTAGCGTTACGGCAAGAGGCGTAGTAGTAGGGTGGGCAGTGCCTCACCGAGAATTCTTTTTATAACCAGTTCTGTAGTCGGCACTGCCCACCCTAGAGAACTACAGAACTGCCGGGATAATTTTCGTTAGGGGCACGGCGGCATTAATATCCAGGTATGTGGATAAATCTTAATGATGCCGTGCCCCTTTAGGGATATAGTCATTTCAGATAAGAATGAGACAACCCTTGAGAGTTGCCCTCTATCCCCCAACCCCTTTCTCCCAAAAAGGGAGAAAGGGGAGTAAGACCTGGATGCTTTCTGGCTCCAACTCTCCCCTCTCCCTACTTGGGAGAGGGGACGGGGGTGAGGGCGCGGGGTTTAACAAAAAAACATTCTCATTCTTAATTGAAATGACTATAATTGTCTAAAAAAACACACAAAACCAAATTACAGCCTGTTCAGAAATAATATGAACGGCTTTCAAAGTCCCTCTCCCTTTTTGGGAGAGGGATTTAGGGTGAGGGGCTGTACTAAATCACTGCTGAACAAGCTGTAATTAAAGATTATTTCTGCTTCACCACCACCAAAGTAATATCATCATAAACTTTCTGCGCCCCAATGTGGCGCCGCAGGTCATCAATGACAACCTGGCGGATATCTGTGGCACTTAAATGCCAAAAATTACTGATGACTGCACACAGGCGCTCAATCCCATACTGCTCTCCCGCCAGATTTTCCGCCTCAGTGATACCATCCGTATAGAGTACCAACCCATCCCCAGGATGTAATTGCAGGGATTGGTGCCCCACAAACTCGCCAATTTCCGCCATTAACCCTATGGGAAAACCCAAATCAATGGTATCGATACGCTCTACCACTGGTGGGAGAGCATCCCGCACTAAAATCGCCTCTTCATGTTGACCGCTGAGAACGACGATGCCATCAGAATAATCCACCAATGACATGGTGAGATTTTTTTCTGAATTCATCCGCTCAATATTGCCATAAATCGTGCGATTGAGAATCTCCAAAAACTTCACCGGGTCAGTTTCTTTCGCTTCCATCAAAGCCCGCACCGCCGTTTGCACCATAATCATCAGCACCCCACTTTCCAACCCGTGTCCCGTCACGTCGCCGATGCCAATTTTCAGGCGGTTATCCTGCTGGAGTACGTCGTAATAGTCGCCCCCCACCTCATCAGCGGGTTCCATAAAACCGGCAATTTCTAAATGGTGGATGGCGGCAATTTCCCCTGGTTTTGGCAGTACCATCTGCTGTAACCGCCGCGCCACATCTAGTTCCGCACTCAGCCGCAGGTTTTCGGCGGTGAGTTGCTGATTCAGTTTGGTAATTTCCCCATTGGCGGCGGCTAATTGGGCGGTGCGTTCTTCTACTTTAGTTTCTAACGTGCGATAGAGTTGGGCATTTTCCAGAGAAATCGCCGCTTGGGCGGATAAAAGTTGGACGATTTCCACTCTTTCCCGGGTAAATGCCCCCGGTGTGAGGTTATTTTCCAGGTAAACAATGCTGACGAGTTTTCCTTGGTTAATCAGGGGGACGCACAAAAGGGATTTAGTTTGCTGTTGCTGGATGTAGGGGTCGAGTTGGAATTTGCCTTCATTCCGGGCATCGGTTAACACTACGCTTTCTTTCATGCGCACTACATAATTGACTACGGTTAGGGCTAAAGTCGTGGTGTTATCCCTAGGGATAGATTCCCAGACGCTGCCCCTCTGGTTTTCTCCCCCGGAGCGGGCCACTATCAAGAATTTTCCCTGAGATTCTCGGAGCAAATATCCGGTTTCGGCGCCGGTATTTTCTAGGAGAATTTGCATCAATTTTTCCAGGAGATTATCCAGCAAGATTTCCCCGGAAATGGCTTGGGCAGCTTTCATTACTGAGTTTAAGTCGAGGGTTTGACCGCCGCTGGTGCTGCTGGTGGGAATATTTTCTTGCCTCGTCTGGGTGATGCTGGCGTCGGATTTGCGGAACAGCAACTGGGGATAGGTGGTATCTAGGTGTTTGACTTTGGCATTGGCTCCCCAGGTGAGGTAGCAATACCGCGCCTCACGCATGTAGGCGGCGGCAATGGTAATTTTCCCTTGAGTGAGATAAAATTTGGCGGCGAGTTCGTTGGCGAGGGCTTCTTCTTGGATGTAGCCGTTTTTCTGGGCTCCGGCTATGGCTCGATCGTAATTGGCTATAGCTTTGATGTTTTGTCCCTTGACTCGGCAGATTTCCGCTGCGACTAAATCAAATTTGTGCTGGTAGTTCATGGGGGCGTGTTGCGCCCAGAGGTGCAGTTTCTTTTGGTTACTTGTTAATTTTTTATTAATTTTTTTGTAGTTTTCTTCTGCCTGATTATCCAAAACTGCCAAGTGACATAAAGAATCGTAAAAATTCAATAGTGTGACGTGGATTAAGCCAACAACCCCATGTAAATGTTGTTCTGCTATATAGCAATTATTTAAAGCATCAGAATAGTTTTCAAACCAATAGCACAAAATCATTTTTTGGATGTGAAAAATACTAATGCTGTTGTGGTCTTGAGCTTCTATATGCAGTGGGAGAGATGTTTCTTCGTCATAAGCTGTACCTCTCAACGAACAAGGATTTGGCGATTTTCCCATTAAGTTTAATACCACCTGGTGATAAAGTCCATTTGCCCGCTGAGACCTTTCTTGCTGCAATTCATGTATGGCTAGACTAAAATTAGCCATTTCCTGTTCTAGGGATGCCAATTGGCTGCCGCTACAATAGGCATGAAAACAGTACATTTGCGCTCCATAACTGGCAAATTCAAAATCTCCGGTTTCACAGCCATTTTGATAAGCATCCACAAAAGGTGTTAAGGTTTCACGGATATGACCTTTCCAATGCCAATTCAGGTAAACACAAAGCAATACTTTCGCTTTAATGGCATAGGCTTGCAATTGTTCTATTAATTTTAAAGATAGCTGACCTAGCTTATAACTATCATCTATATCTCCAGCAATGCCACTGGCGATAATGGCATAAGAAGAATAAGCAAAAGCTGAGCTTTCAGTATTACCGTATCTGAGGGAAATTGATATTTGCTTACATACAGCTAGAGGCATCAATTCGGGAGCTGCTGCATAAGCACCAGCAAAAATACTTGATAACAAGCGCATCGCTGCTTTCATATGGACATTAGTCATTTCAGGAAGTTGGAGGAGGTCTTCAAGGCTTTTTTCTGCCAGTTGCGCCCGGGTTTCTGCTAATGCCTGAGCAATGTCCGCTTCACCAGGTGCATCAGGAAAAGTCACACCCAAAAGCCGTAAAGCCGAGCGGGCGGTTTTAATGGCATCGATGGGTTTGTTCTGAGCCATGCTGGCTTGAATATTCACTTCATAAACTTCTATTTTATCTAGCACTGAGGAGGCTTTTTGCATCACTACCACAGCCGTATTTTCTAGCTGGGGGAATTTCCGACATAGGCAAGCAGCTTGTGTGGCTGCTACGTATATATCTAAGGTTAACTTATACTGGTTTTGCCAGCTATCATTATCTAAAAGTTGGATAGCTAAATTTAAATAATCTAAAGCGGATTCATAAGCAGCAGAAGTTTTCGCTTTCTGACCAGCGATTAAGTTTAACTGGGCTAATTCCTGACGCGATGATGGCTCGGTAATCAGCGATAGAGCCTGGTTTAGTTGGTTGACAATATCAAAGATTTTCTCTTCCCGTTGTGAGGGCGTGGTATTCTGGAGGAGCATTTCTCCGATTTGGCGGTGGATGGCTTGCTGGCGGGACGGGGGAATTAGGGAGTAGGCGGCTTGCTGGATGCGATCGTGTATAAATTTAACCATCACCGACTTGCCGGATTTATCCCCATCAACTTCCCCAGCTAACACCAAAGATTTGTAGGCATCACCCAGAGGCGCCACCAGACCTGCTGCCATAGCTTCTCCCAGATGATGGGCAGTTTCTGCCACCGAGTTTTCCCCGACAACCGCCAGAGTTTCCAAGTCAAACTGATTCCCCATACAAGCCGCTAACTGTAGCACCTCTTGGGTGGCCGCCGGTAACTTTTGAATTTTCTGGGTCATCAGTTCCACGACGTTATCGGTGATATTTTGCCCTTGAATTTGCTCTAAATCCCAAACCCAGGCTTGTTGCTCACGGTCAAAATCTAACCAACCTTCCGCGTACAGGGATTTCAAAAACTCGTTCATAAAGAACGGATTTCCCGCAGTTTTGGCCATCACCAACTCCGCCAGAGGATAAGTGACTTGGGGTGGTTGTCGGAGGGTGTCAGCAATGAGCTGGTTAACATCGTCTAGCTTCAAGGGTTTTAGGGATATGCGACTCACAAGAGCTGGTGTTTTTTCCATTTCATTCACCGTCAGCATCAGCGGATGAGTCGCTGTTACCTCGTTATCCCGATAAGCTCCGATTATCAATAGTCCCGCTGCCCCTGAATCCATCAGCAACTGCATCAGTTTCAGCGAGGCGCTATCTGCCCACTGTAAATCGTCCAAAAATATCACCAGGGGGTGCTGGGGAGAAATGAACAGTTTCAAGAAGTTTTGGAAGCACAAATTAAACCGGTTTTCCGCTTCGGTTGGGGGCAGGTTGGGTAATGGCGGTTGGGGGCCAATTATCAGCTCTAGTTCCGGAATTACTTCGGTGATTACCTGGCCGTTAGCTCCCAACGCCTTGAGGATTTTTTGCCGCCATACCTCCAATTCCTTGTCCGGCTCGCTTAACAGTTGCTTCACCAATTCCCCCAAGGCTTTGATGACGGCTGCATAAGGAATGTTGCGCTGGTATTGGTCGAATTTGCCGCTGATAAAGTAACCCTTGGCGGCGGTGATGGGTTTGGCAATTTCCCGCACTAAGGCTGATTTGCCCACTCCGGAATAACCCGACACCAGGATGATTACTGGTTCCAGGGTGCAGGTTTCGAGATTTTCCCCTATTTCTCCGCCTGATTCCCCGTAAGTGAACCCCGCCACTCGGGCAAATGCGGCCATTAAGGTTTCGATTTCTTGGGCGCGTCCGTAGAGTTTTTGGGTCAGGTGAAATTTCTCAGAAATATCTTGACTACCGAGGATAAATTCTGATATAATTCCTTGCGTTTGCCATTGGTGTAGGCAGGTTTCTAAATCCGCTTTCAGTCCCCAGGCGCTTTGGTATCGCTCCTCGGCGGTTTTCGCCATTAACTTCATCACGATATTGCTGATGGATTTGGGGATTTGGAGATTGATTTGGTGCAGGGGTACGGGCTGTTTGGCAATATGACAATGGACTAATTCTAAGGCATCGTTGGCGGTGAAGGGCAACTGACCGGCGAGCATTTCGTAGTAGGTGACTCCCAGGGAGTAAAAGTCGCTGCGGTAATCTAAAAACCGGTTCATTCTCCCGGTTTGCTCTGGGGAGATGTAGGGGAGGGTGCCTTCGAGCAAGCGGGGATTTTGGATGGCGGGGTTTTCCCGACTTAAAACCGTGGAAATGCCGAAATCGATGATTTTTAAGTCTTTGGTTTCCCGGTTATAGACGATGTTAGCAGGGTTGATGTCTTTATGGATGATGTTGGCACTGTGGATGGCAGCCAAGCTGGTGGCGATTTTAATCCCTATTTCCAGAAATTCTGCTAGGGAAAATGCAGCGGGGTTTTCTGGTGAGCTGGCGGCCTGGATTTTCAGGGATTCTCCGCCAAAGTCTTCAAAGACGATCGCGGGGGTGTGGTGATATTTTTCCCAACTCAGAGCTTTGATGACGCCGGGGATATTTAGTTGATGGGTGAGGCGGTATTCCTGCTGATATCTGGTAATTTCGGCAGGGGTGGGATAGTCTTGTTTGAGGAATTTAATGATGACGGCTTGGTTATCTTCTAACCGGATCCCCCGGTAAACTAAGGAGTTGGCACTTTCATAGATTTGGTCGCTGATTTGGTAGCCGGGAATTGAGAGCATGGTTGGTGACTCCTTTGCTAAGCGAATAATTTTCTCCCTAAGCAAGCCGGGGTTGAGGTTTCTCGTCAGGATTATGGGGTTTTCATTAGTGTAACTCAGCCCCAAGTTTATGTCAAGTAGGTGGCAAAATTTAATCTAGGATTATTCAAATGGGCAACCTTTACTAACCGCCTCCGGGGGCGCTCTGGAACCCGGGGGCGAACTGCCTAAGAACCCGCCGCCAACCCACAGAACGATTACAATGGAAACTCAGCCTAGCCAAAAGTCTGTATCAAAGGGGGTATAGCCGCCAAGATATCCTAGAGCTAGCGCGGTTGATTGATTGGATGATGACCCTACCAGTAGAACTGGAGCAGGGGTTTCAAGTAGAAATGAAAAATTATGAGGAGGGTAATAAAATGCCTTATGTCACCAGTTGGGAGCGCTTCGGTATCGAAAAAGGAATCACCGCAGGCATTATCCAAAGGGGGCGAGAAGCTGTACTGGAAATCCTAGAAACTCGGTTGGGTACGGTGCCAGATTCAATAGTGGCGACTATCAATCAGATTGAGGATACTGATTTGTTGAAAACTCTGCTTAAGCGGTCGATTACTATCGGGTCTCATGCCGAATTCGAGACATTATGTCAGCAGCTTTTGGCTGGGGGAGAGTCTAGTTAGTTGCTTGGTAATACCCCAGCCATTCGGTGGGGTATGAGCTGCTTTGTTGGAAAAAAAAGGAGGGTCATCAAATGCCTTATGTCACCAGTTGGGAGCGCTTTGGTATGAATAAATAACCCTAGGGATAATGAGAATAATTTTTCTAGTATAATAAGTCAGGAATTTAATTCTCTAAATCCATGACCAATCAACCCCCAGCCGATTATGACAGTCCGTGGAAAGAAGCCTTAGACCAATACTTTGAAGATTTCGTCGAATTCTTTTTCCCCGAGGCTCACAGCCAAATAAACTGGGAGCGAGGCTATGAATTTCTCGACACAGAATTGCAGCAAGTAGTACGAGATGCGGAACTGGGAAGACGCCTTGCGGATAAACTGGTGAAAGTCTGGCGCTACGACGGCACGGAAAGCCTGGTTTTAGTACATATAGAAGTCCAAAGCCAAATCGAGGCAGGATTTGCCGAGCGGATGTATGTGTATAATTACCGCATCTTTGACCGGTATCGCCTTCCGGTAGCCACCTTAGTAGTGTTAGCCGACGAACAACCCAACTGGCGACCGGATCATTACGGTTATGAGGTGTTTGGGTGCCGGATGAGCTTGCAGTTTCCCATCGTAAAACTGCTAGACTATGAAACGGAATGGGAGTCATTACAGACAAACCCCAATCCTTTTGCGGTACTGGTGATGGCACACCTGAAAAGCCAAGCCACTCGCCGCCAACCCACAGAACGATTACAATGGAAACTCAGCCTAGCCAAAAGTCTGTATCAACGGGGGTATAGCCGCCAAGATATCCTAGAGCTAGCGCGGTTGATTGATTGGATGATGACCCTACCAGTAGAACTGGAGCAGGGGTTTCAAGTGGAAATGAGAAATTATGAGGAGGGTAATAAAATGCCTTATGTCACCAGTTGGGAGCGCTTCGGTATCGAAAAAGGAATCACCGCAGGCATTATCCAAAGGGGGCGAGAAGCTGTACTGGAAATCCTAGAAACTCGGTTGGGTACGGTGCCAGATTCAATAGTGGCGACTATCAATCAGATTGAGGATACGGATTTGTTGAAAACTCTGCTTAAGCGGTCGATTACTATCGGGTCTCATGCGGAATTCGAGACATTATGTCAGCAGCTTTTGGCTGGGGGAGAGTCTAGTTAGTTGGTTGGTAATACCCCACCCATTCGGTGGGGTATGAGCTGCTTTGTTGGAAAAAAAAGGAGGGTAATAAAATGCCTTATGTCACCAGTTGGGAGCGCTTCAGTATCGAAAAAGGAATCACCGCAGGCATTATCCAAAGTCGTCGAGAAGCTGTACTGGAAATCCTAGAAACTCGGTTGGGTACGGTGCCAGATTCAATAGTGGCGACTATCAATCAGATTGAGGATACGGATTTGTTGAAAACGCTGCACAAGCGGGCGATTACTATCGGTTTTCATGCCGAATTCGAGACTTTATGTCAGCAGCTTTTGGCTGGGGGAGAGTCTAGTTAGTTGCTTGGTAATACCCCACCCATTCGGTGGTGTATGAGCTGCTTTATTGTGGAAAAAAGGAGGGTAATAAAATGCCTTATGTCATTTATCAACCTGATTTGAAACGACTATAACTCCCATATAACTCCCACTCAGAATCACTCGCGAACAAGTAGCCAATAGTTTACAGTCTGTGGAAATTAAGCAAAATTTTCTTAAGGGGGTTCTGGGGTAGAACATGAGAAGTGTTTGCCGCCGCTTTATCCCTGTATCATCAAGGGCAACTGGCTGAGGCGGCGGCTTTCGGTGCTGATTGTCTGGCGGTGCATCCGGGGGATTCGGTGGCGCCGATTTATTTTAACCGGTGTCAGGGGTAATAGAACTGGGCTCCTGCGTCCGATCGCTTCGGCAGTGCGATCGCGATCGCACCCACATCCCCGCCCATCCGCCACCATCGTTATCGAGGAGTGAAAGACAATCAGATTCGGAGGTAGAAACGTGGTGGAAAAACTATTACTAGCGGCTGGCTTTACCATATCCCTACACTTCTTGGTGAGTACCAGCACCCCATCTACCTCGCCAACCCATTGGTATTTTCAACCCCAGGAAACCGCCAACAGTGTCAAGGAGAATTTACCCGTAGGGAAATATTTACCAGACCAAAAATCCAAAATCAACAATTAACAATCTGCAATTTACGTAAAAATTAATTATCATATTTTGATTAAGTGATGAAACAGATAAATTGTAGGAGCAAAACCACTGGCACGCCTAATGGTACAGCCATTAATTTGGATTATTTGCATATTTAAACGTAAATCAAATTAGCGATCGCCCGTAAATTGTGAATTATTGGAGCAAATTAGGTGAATTATAGAGTTTTTTCAGAAAAAGTAGTATCATATTATTTACCTCTAATACCGCGCAGGCGATTACTGCACCTCACCAAAGACGACGCTGGATGTCCTAACACCTGATGTCTGGTGCTATAATAAACTTTTTCTCCGATAACCAATCTCATGGTATCCATTCCTGGCATCATCATTCAATCCCAAATCTATGAAAGTGCTAACTCCCGCGTTTATCGAGGGATTCGTCAACAAGATAACCAACCTGTTATTATAAAAATTCTCCACCAAGATTATCCCAGTCCCCAAGAACTCGCACGCTATCGCCGGGAATATGAGATCACGAAATCGCTGCACCTGAAATCTGTAGTCAAAAGTTATGGTTTGCAAAAGTATCAAAACACCCTAGTAATGTTACTAGAGGACTTTGGTGGCGAATCATTAAAAAGCTGGATGCAGCAGGAATCAATCACGATTGAAAAATTTTTACCAATTGCGATCGCCACCACAGAAGCATTAGCCCAAATTCACGCCGAAAATATCATCCACAAAGACATCAATCTATCTAATATTGTTTTCAACCCAGCCACTAGAGAACTAAAAATTATTGACTTTGGCATTGCCACGAAGCTAACGCGGACCCACCCCACCATCAATAATCCCAGCATTCTCGAAGGGACGCTCCCCTATATGTCCCCGGAACAAACTGGGCGGATGAACCGGAGTTTAGATTACCGCAGTGACTTTTACTCCCTAGGGGTGAGTTTTTATGAACTGCTCACCAAAGAACTACCATTCACCACAACCGACCCCTTAGAATTAGTCCATTGTCATATTGCCAAACAGCCATTACCCCCAGGGGAAGTAAATCCCGCAATTCCCCCGGTGATTGGGAAGATTGTGCTGAAGCTGATGGCGAAAAATGCCGAAGACCGCTATCAAAGTGCTTTTGGCATCAAGGCAGATTTAGAAAAATGCCTGCACCAACTACATACCACCGGACAAATCAGCGATTTTCCTTTGGCAAGTGCGGATATTTCTGAAACATTTCAATTGCCACAAAAGCTCTATGGAAGAGAAAGAGAGATTGCCGCTTTGCTGACGGCTTTTGACCGGGTTTTACAAAATAGCGAAATGATGCTGATTGGGGGTTATTCCGGGATTGGCAAGTCGGTATTAGTGCAAGAACTCTACAAGCCGATTACAGAAAAACGTGGTTATTTCATTGCCGGTAAATTTGACCAGTATCAGCGCAATATTCCTTATAGTGCTGTAGTTAGCGCTTTTCAGGGTCTAGTCAAACAAATTTTAACGGAAAGTGACATAAAATTGCAACAATGGCGGCAAGAATTATTGGCAGCATTGGGAAATAATGGCCAAGTAATTGCCGAAGTAATTCCCGAAATCGAGTTGATTGTCGGCCCGCAACCGCCCGTAGCGAAAATTGGGGTGGTGGAGGCGCAAAATCGCTTTAACTTAGTATTCCAAAATTTTCTCAAAGTCTTGGCGACTCCCCAACACCCGCTCGCCATCTTTCTCGACGATTTGCAGTGGGCGGATGGGGCATCATTAAAATTGATGCAGCTTTTGATGAGTGGTGGTAGTCGCTGCCTATTTTTCATCGGAGCTTATCGCGATAACGAAGTTTCTGCCACCCATCCGCTGCTGCTGACTTTAGATGAAATGGCGAAAAATGGCGCGATTATCAATGGCTTGCTGTTGTCTGCTTTAGAATTGCCATCGATTATAGAAATCCTGAGCGAGACTTTAAATAGTTCTGCTGACAGGGTAAAACCCCTAGCCGAGTTAATCCTGGTCAAAACTGGGGGCAATCCTTTTTTTATGAATGAGTTTCTGAAGTCGCTTTATGCGGAAAAGTTGATTTTTCTTGGGGGGCAGGAAGAGGCAGATAATTTATCTGCTTCCCTCCTGGATGCAGCTAGAGGCGAAAAATCAATCGCCCATCCCTCACGTCCCCCTCTCCCAGGTCGGGAGAGTAGGGTGTCAGAAACTATCTCCAGAGGTTGGCAATGGGATTTAGAGGAAATTCAGCGGCGAGGCTTTACCGATAACGTGGTAGAGCTAATGGCGGGCAAAATTCAAAAGTTACCCTATGCTACCCAAAATTTGTTAAAATTGGCTGCTTGTATCGGCAATCATTTTGACCTGGAAACACTGGGTGTGGTGGGACAAATATCTCTCCCAGAAACGGTGATGACATTACAGGCAGCGGTGGCGGAAACTTTGGTGATGCCTTTGGGTAATATGGGGGATGTGGAATTGGCGATCGTCTCTAAAGAATACTTTCCCAGTGCAGCCGCTAATGCCCCAACTCTCCCAAAATACAAATTCTTACACGATCGCATTCAGCAAGCCGCCTATTCCCTGATTCCCGACGGCGAAAAAACAACCACCCACTATCAAATCGGCCAACTGCTACTGGGACAACTATCACCAGATCACCAAGACGATCGACTGTTTGCCGTTGTCCATCAATTAAATTATGGTATCGAGCTAATTACCGACCAAATCGAGAAGGATACCATCGCCCAACTTAACCTCACCGCCGCCCGCAAAGCCAGAGCCGCCACTGCCTATCAAGCCGCTCTTGAATATGCCGAAATCGGCATCACTTTGCTGGGAGCCGCATCTTGGCAACGCCAGTATCATACCACATTGAGCTTGCACGAACTCGCCGCCGAACTAGCGGCATTGTCCGGGAAATTTGACCTAATGAATCAGTGGGTTGATGCCGTGATTTATCACGCCAGAACCACCCAAAATAAAGTGCGGGTTTACCTGGTGAAAGTTCAAGCATTAATTGCCCAAAATCAACTCCTAGAAGCCATCGCCATCGGCGTATCTTGCCTGCAAGAATTTGGCCTAGATTTTCCCGCCAACCCCACGGCTGAAGATATTCAGGCAGTAGTCCAGGAAATTAACGCCTTAATCGGCGATCGCCCTGTGGAAGAGCTATTTCATCTCCCCGTCATGGTGGATCCGGAAAAGCTCGATATCATACAAATGGCATCCGGTATCATCTCCGCTTGTTATATGGCGAGTTCGCCCCTATTTCCCATCCTGCTCGCCTTACAAGTAAAACTATCCCTACAGTATGGCAACAGCCCTAACTCACCTTTTAGCTATGCTGGTTATGGCGTTTTTCTGTCCAATTCCCTGCAAGATGTCACCGCCGCCACTCAGTTTCGGCAATTAGCCTATCGTTTGGCATCAGAACCCGACGCCCAAACGATTAGAGCCGCAACTTTCGCCGCGATCGGCGTCCATTTGCACCATCGCCAATGTCATTTACGCGAGACCTTAGCGATACTGCAAGCAGGCTATCAAGCCGCATTAGCCACCGGCAATTTAGAATTTGCTGGCCACACCGGCCACGGATTCTGTTTAAACTTATACTGGTGTGGCGAACCCTTGGCGGAACTAGAAAGCCAAATCAGAGCCTATCGTCAGCAACTGCTCGACCTCAATCAACTAACCACAGCCAACTATTGCTCAGTATATTGGGAAACCACCACAGTCCTGCTGGGAAATCCCCAGCAGATAGAAATTTCCTTAACTGAGCCCGCCCATGAAGAAAAACTGGTGGCGCAGGCTGTAGCGGCGAAAGACTTTTTGTTACCATTACTATTTTATATCTCCAGAGCCCAATTGAGATTTTTCAGCGGTGAAATTGCCCTCGCCGCCGCTGATATTGCCGCTGCCAGAAACTATCTCCCTGGAGGAGTCGGATACGTTTGCGAAGCCGGGTTATATTTCTATGATTCCCTCATCAGCCTTGCCAATGTTGCGCAACATCCACAAGAGTTAGAAGCAGCACAGCAGCGCATCGCAGAGAATCAAATTCAGCTAGAATTTTGGGCAAAACACGCCCCCATGAACTATTTGCATAAATGGCAGTTAGTAGCAGCGGAAAAACACCGGGTTTTGGGCGAGAACGCCACCGCCACCGAACTATACGAAGCCGCCATTAACGGAGCCAAAGAAAATGGCTATATCCAAGAAGCTGCCTTGGCGTATGAACTCGCCGCCAAGTTCTATCTATCACAGGGAAAACAACTGATTGCGAGAGCTTATATGCAGGAAGCGCGTTACTGCTACCAAATCTGGGGGTCAGGGTTGAAAGTGACAGATTTAGAAACCAGATATAGCGAGCTATTAACCGCTAGTCAATCGCGCATTATTTCTCATCAAATTACCACAACTGCCGCCACCACTACGGGTTCTACCGCTACCCTGGATATCGCCACCGTGATGAAAGCTGCCCGATCGATATCTGGGGAAATCGTCCTGGAGCGGTTACTATCCAGCTTAATGCAGATTCTCATAGAAAATGCGGGCGCCCAAAAAGGCTATCTGATTTTGCCGAGCGAGGGCAAGCTGTTGATTGAAGCTGCATCAGACTTGGATGCAGCAGCACCCACAGTTTTACATTCATTGCCCGTGGAAAATAGCCAGTTACTCCCGGAAGCGATTATTAATTATGTCGCCCGTACCCAGGAAAGTGTCGTGTTAAATGATGCCGCTCGCCAGGAGGAATTTACCAATGATGCTTATATCCAAGCTGTGCAACCCAAATCAGTTTTATGCAGTCCCCTGGTGAATCAAGGGAAACTCATTAGCTTAGTTTACTTGGAAAATAACCTCACCACCGGCGCTTTTACCCCAGAGCGGTTGGAAATCTTGCAGTTACTATCGGCGCAAGCGGCCATCTCCATAGAAAATGCTAAGCTGTATTCTCAGCTAGAAGATTATAACCGGACTTTGGAGCAAAAAGTGGCAGCACGCACCACAGAACTAGCCGCCGCTTATGAAGAAATTAATCTGCTTAACCAGCGCCTGAAAGCGGAAAACATCCGCATGGCGGCGGAGTTAGATGTCACTCGCCAACTGCAACAAATGATTTTGCCCAAAGCCGAGGAACTCAGCGAAATTCAGCCCCTAGAAATCGCAGGATTTATGGAACCGGCGGACGAAGTAGGCGGCGATTATTACGACATTCTACAACAGTCTGGTCAAATAAAAATTGCGATCGGCGATGTCACCGGGCATGGATTAGAAGCGGGACTGTTGATGATTATGGCACAAACAGCGGTGCGGACGCTGCTGGAAAGCCAAGAAACTGACCAGGTAAAATTTCTCGATATTCTCAATCGCACCTTGTATAAGAATTTGGCGCGGATGAATTCTGCTAAACATATGACGCTAGCGTTGCTAGATTACTGCGATGGCACCGTGGCGATCGCCGGACAGCATGAAGAGGTCTTGGTAGTACGCGGCGACGGCGAGATTGAGCTGATTGATACCATTGATTTAGGGTTTCCCATCGGGCTAGAACTAGAAATTTCCCAGTTTATTTCCCAGACGCAAGTCAAGTTAAATCCCGGCGATGGCGTAGTGCTTTATACCGATGGGATTACAGAAGCTAGCAACATGGCGGGGGAGCAATATGGGAGAAACCGCCTGTGCCAAGTGGTGAAAAACTCCTGGCATCAATCAGCCCAGGCAATTCGCCAAGCCGCGATCGAAGACCTGCGGCAACATATTGGCGAGCAAAAAGTATTTGATGATATCACCTTGGTGGTACTGAAACAAAAATAATTCTCTTGGTTTTTAGTCCTTTGTCCTTTGTCCTTTGTCCTTTGACATGTTACCAAGGACATGTTACCAAGGACATGTTACCAAGGACATGTTACCAAGGACATGTTACCAAGGACAAGTGACAAATGACCAAGGACTAAACCGGAATTTCAATCGTAAACTGGGCACCTGACCCCGGAGTGGAACTGCAGCTCAAGTGTCCGCCGTGTTTGTCCACCACAATTTGGTAAGCCACAGATAGCCCTAAACCCGTGCCAGAACCCACAGGTTTGGTGGTAAAAAATGGGTCGAATATCTTGTTACACACGGACTCAGGCATCCCCGGTCCATTGTCAGTAATGATGATTTTCACCGATTTATTCTCTACCGCTGTTCTAATGGTAATTGCCGGTTGGTTTTCGGACGTAGATTTACCAGTTCTCATAGTTTCCAAGGCATCGCAAGCATTACCGAGGATATTCATCAATACCTGGTTAATTTGGGAAGCGTAGCAAGTAACTTTAGGCAGTTTCGCGTAGTCCTTCACTACCTCAATTTCGGCACGATCGCTCTCGGCGCGTAAGCGGGGCTGCAACAGCATCAGAGTGCTTTCGATACCTTCGTGAAGGTCAACCGGCTTCATCTCCGCTTCATCCAGACGGGAGAAGTTGCGCAAGCTGAGAACGATGTTACGGATGCGCTCCGCCCCGGAGTGCATAGAATGGAGGAGTTTTTGCAAATCTTCCACCATAAATTCTAGCTCCATATCCTCGAGCATTTCTTGAATCTCCTCTACCGGTTTGGGATAATGTTCTTGATAGAGGTCGATGAGGTTGAGTAATTCGCGCACGTATTGCGTAGCAGGAGCGATGTTGCCGTAAATGAAACTGACGGGGTTGTTGATTTCGTGAGCGACGCCCGCCACCATCTGTCCCAGACCGGACATTTTTTCGGTTTGAATAAGCTGGGCTTGGGTGCGTTGCAATTCCTGTAGGGTTTGTTCCAGGCGGGTATTTTTTTCGTTTAATTCCCGGGTTCTTTCGGTGACTTTTTGCTCCAAAGATGCGTAGAGGATGGCATTCTCCAGAGAAATCGCAGCTTGGGATGATAAAATGCGCAGGACTTCCAGCCGATCGGACGTAAAAGTGCGGGTGGTTAAATTGTTCTCCAGGTAGAGAATACCGATGAGCTTGCCGCCATTGACGATCGGCGTACACAATAAAGATTTCAAATTGCGAGCGGCGATGTAGGGGTCAGCGGTAAAGCGCCCCTCACCAGCGGCATTTCCCAACACCAAGTCTTTGCCCGATCGCTCCACATAATTAATCACCGTCTGGGGCAAATCTGCCACCGCCTCCACCAGAGTTCCCGGCTGTACCACACCATCTTTACTGTCCGCCGATGCGGCCACAGCGATTTTAAGCTGACCTTGTTCTGATAAAATTAGGCAGCCTTTTTGTGCCCCGGCATTTTCAATCAGAATTTTCATCAGCTTAGAGAGCAATTTCTCCAGGACAATTTCCCCAGAAATCACCCGGGTTGCCTTCATCACCGAAACTAAATCCAGCTCCGCACTAGCGCTCCCGGTAGATGTATAGGTGGCATTGAGAGTAGCACCAGCGAGACTCCGAGAGGATGTTTTCGCCAGCAGTTGAGGATAACGTATTTGCAGTTGCTCCACTTTGTGCAAAGCACCCCATCGCTGATAACACCACATCGCTTCACTCAGGTAGGTTTTAGCGATTTTGGACTTACCTTTATTGATCCAGAACTTAGCCGCCAGTTCGTTACCCAGAGCTTCTTGGTGGACGAATTCATATTCAACCGCCGATTCTATCGCTCGATCGTACAAGTCGATCGCCTGCAAATCCTGCCCCTGTAACCGCGCCATTTCCGCTTCCACTAAGAAGAGCTTGTGGCCAAAATTCGCCGGAGAGTTGTTTGCCCAAATTTGCAACTGCCCCCGATAGGCAGTTAATTGTTCCCAGTAGTCGCTCCGGGACGCCAACCCACTGTATTCCTCCGAAGTTTCTGGCGGCGCACTTTCATATAGAGCCGCCAGAGTCAGAGCGTGGTAGAAAGTATAATCAGCCACGGGCAAAGTCCCCGTAATGAAAACTAGCAGCTTTTCCGCCGCCTGCGCCCGCTGTAGCGCCCCCGCAAAATCACCGCATAAATAGCGAATCTGCAAACTTCTAATCAGATAGACGCACAAGCCGTAAAAGTTTTGATTTGCCTGACAATTGGCCTGATAATCTGCATCTTTATCTGGGATGGGCTCCCCATCGGTGGCTGACTCTGTACCCACCCGTGTCAGCTCGCTAATGCCCAGTTCTAACCCCAAGAGCATCTCACTAGAGAACTGATTTTTGGTTTTTTGGCAAAATTGCAGGTATCTAGGCACTTCTTCGATAAGTTTGCCCAGATTTTTGCCCTCAAAAAACCCATTCAGCGCCGTATTATGCAAGGCATAACCGGCATATTCTAAGTCGCCGCATTCCAAAGCCGCCTGATAACCATCGTGATTGAGAGTATTGGAATCTTTGATATGCTGGAACCAGTAATTAACTCCATTCGCTAAGCCGATGTAGGCGCGGCATTTTAAATCCTTGGCGTTCCACTTATCAATCAGTTTGATTGCCAGTTGACCAAACTGATAGGCAGATTGATAATCGCCCAACACCGAAGTGAGGAGAATGCCATAGTTAGTGTAGCAAATACAAGAATCTGCGGTGCTGCCATATTCCAGAGAGATGTTGACGCCTTTGAGAAAAATTACCATCCAGAGCTGAGGACTGGTGAGGTAAGCGGATAACCCCAAGTTGGTCAGCAGTTTGAGAGCCAGTTTTTTCTCACTGTTGGTCATGGGGGGGGCGTCAACCAAGGCGGCGATATCCTGGTCTTGCCACTTTTCTTTCGCAGCGGCGAATTCTGCACCGATCGCCTCCTGCAAATTCTCTTCTGGCAAATCCACCCCCAACAGAGCCAGAGCCGTTCTCCCTACCCGGATTGCCTCATCGTATTTTGCCCGCAAACCGTACTGCACGATGAGAAGGTTGTAAATTTCGGCAGACTCGTCTATGGTTTTTGCCCGCTCCAAAGTCAGATGAATAAACTCTAGAGATGCCTCAAAATTCCCATTTAAATACTCTACTACCGCCCTTTCTTTGTGCAAATTAAAAGCCAAATTATAGTAGTGTTCCCAGGAATTTTTCGGCAGTCCCTCTATCCCCGCCGTGAGATATGTCTTCGCCGCCACATAAGCCGTGGCATCTTGAGCTTTTTTCCCCGCTTCCAAATTCAGAGCCGCCAGCTCTAATTTTTCTGCCTCCTCGGTAATCAAGTACCGCCCTACGTTCATGTGATCCACCAGCTCAAACACCCGATCGGAGCGGTATTCCTCCGGTGTACTCGCCAGCAGCATCCGCCCGATGCGCAAGTGAACCGCCTGTTTGTGGTCGTCATCAATCAGGGAATAAGCCGCCTGCTGTACCCGATCGTGCAAAAACTTATAACTGAGAATCAGCAGCGGAAAATTAATCAGCTCCTCCTCTGGCATGGACATATCAGAAATAGGCAGCAGCAAACCCTCTTTAATCGCAGGCAACAACCCTTGAAACGTCGTGGTTGCCTCCATTTCATAAATCAGGCACAGAGTATTTAAATCAAACTGACTCCCCAGACAAGCTCCCAAGCGCAAAACCTCCTGAGTCGCCTCGGGCAGTTTCTTCAGCTTGCCAATCATCAACTCCACCACATTTTCCGTAATCCCCACCGCTTCAATTTGGGCAATATCCCACTGCCAACCGCCAATCTTGTTCGTTTGCGGCGGTGCAAACGTGATTAAGTTCTCCTGATACAGAGTTTTCAAAAACTGATTCACAAAAAAAGGATTACCCTCAGTTTTGCGCACCACCAAATCCGCCAAAGGAGTCACAGACTCCGCCTCGCGATGCAAAGTATCGGCAATCAACTCCGCCACTTGCGCCACATTCAAAGGTGTGAGCGTTTCCTGACTCACCACCGCATTTTGTTGCCGCAAAGCCTCCACCGTCATCATCAGCGGGTGAGTGGGGCTCACCTCATTATCCCGATAAGCACCAATGAGGAACAGATATTGCATTTGCTCGTCCGCCATCATCAGCTTCAGCAGCTTCAAAGAGCCGGAGTCTGCCCACTGCAAATCGTCCAAAAATATCACCAGCGGATGCTCTGGGGTACAAAACACTTCGATAAAATTTTGAAACACAAAATTAAACCGGTTTTGCGCCTCCGCTGGTTTCAATTCCGGGACTGGGGGTTGCGGCCCGATAATCAGTTCCACCTCGGGAATCACATCAATAATAATTTGGCCATTAGGACCGAGAGCCGCCAGAATTTTTTCCCGCCACTGTTTTAACTGAGCTTCACTTTGAGACAACAGCAGACGTACCAATTCTGAAAACGCACTCACCACCGCTGAGTAGGGAATACTGCGCTGAAACTGATCGAATTTCCCGGTGATGAAATACCCCCCTTCCCGGACGATCGGTGATGTAATTGCTGCCACCAAAGCTGACTTACCAATCCCCGAATACCCCGCCACGAGGATCATCTCGGTTGCCCCCTGCTTCACCCGATCGAATGCCGCCAGGAGGTTGTCAATTTCCGCTTGTCGCCCGTACAGTTTTTGGGGAATTTGAAACTTTTCTGAAATATCTTGCCTGCCCAGGGAAAATTCAGATATAATTCCCCCACCTTGCAATTGCTCCAGACAAGTGGCCAAATCAGCTTTCAGTCCCCAAGCACTTTGGTAGCGTTCTTCCGGGTTCTTCGCCATCAGCTTCATCACAATATCAGACATCGCTTTCGGGATTTCCGCCAGCCGCTCATGGGGAGGCACCGGCTGTTTGGCGATGTGAGCATGGACCAACTCCATCGCATCACCACTGGTAAAAGGTAGCTCGCCTAACAGCAATTCATAGAAAGTAGCGCCCAAGGAATAAAAATCAGTGCGATAGTCTAGCTGGCGGTTCATCCTCCCAGTTTGCTCCGGGGACATATAGGCAAAAGTCCCTTCTAGGTGGGCGCTGAGTTTAGCCGCGCCGGATTCGCTGGCGTGAGTCCGCCCTAAGACCATAGCAATACTGAAATCAATAATTTTTAGCTCACCCGTCACCGGATTATAGACAATATTCGACGGGTTAATATCTTTGTGAATAATATTGCGGGCGTGCAGTTCACCCAAACTCTCAGCAATTTTGATGGCAAGGCCGAGAAATCCCAACAAGGTGAATTTTTGGGAATCCATCAAAATTCGCAGTGATTCTCCGCCAAAATCCTCTAATACCATAACCAGCGTATTTTTAAGTGGGAGAATTTCATAGGCTTTCACCGAACATTCGCTATCAAGAGAGCTGGCAATCTCATATTCTTGTTGATATCTAGCGATATCTGCTTCTGTGGGATATTCTTGTTTGAGGATTTTAATGATAACCGGTAGATTATCCTGGTTACGCCGCCCTCGATACACTGCTGAATTTGAACTTTCATAGATGAGGGACAAAATCTGGTATCCGGGAATTGCGATCATGGTATAGTTACGCTGGGGAGGGACTTGCATGGTTAATTGTTACTTGTCCTTTGTCCGAAGGTCATGTGGTAGGGGCACGGCGTCATCAAGACGAAGGCTGTCACCGAGAAATTAATCTGCGCCGAGCTTGTCCGTGCCCCCACAGTCATTGGTCATGTGGTAGGGGCACGGCGTCATCAAGACGAAGGCTGTCACCGAGAGATTAATCATGCCCTGCCCCTACAGTCACTTGTCAAATGACCAATGACAAATGACAAACGACATATGCTGTAAATCGTGCCTAACTTTTAAACAATATAACACGCTTGGTTTTGTCATTTATCATTTGTCCCAAGGTAGCTTGTCCGGTAGTCCCTTGTGAGGGCCGAACAGCCATTCGCCCCTACAGTCAAATGACAAATGACAAATGACAAATGACAAATGAGACATGACAAATGACTATAAATTGCCCCGACGGGCAAACCGTCAGCTCAGGGAAGCGATCGGCATCCGCCAACCGGTCCCAAAGGCTCGATCGGTCACTTTCAGACCCGGAGGCGCTTGGCGGCGCTTGAACTCAGCCACCTTCACCAGTTTAATCACCCGCGCCACCGTGGCGGGTTCATAGCCAGCAGCTTCAATTTCGGCTCTGGATTGGTGTTTTTCAATCAACCGGTGCAGGATATCATCCAGGATATCGTATGGAGGCAAAGAGTCCTGGTCCACTTGCCCTGGTTTCAGTTCCGCACTGGGGGCCTTAGACAGGACATTGGGGGGGATGATAGTTTGATTTTGGCCAAAAATCTCTGCACCGTGGGCGTTGAGCCAAGCACAAATCGAGTAAACGCGAGTTTTGGGGACATCGGCGATCGCCGCCAAACCACCATTCATATCCCCGTACAGAGTGCAGTACCCCACCGCCATTTCCGACTTATTCCCCGTACTCAATAGCAAATGGCCGAATTTATTCGCCAAAGCCATCAGCAAATTACCCCGGATGCGCGATTGCAAGTTTTCCTCAGTCACATCTGGCTCCAAACCAGCAAACACCGACTGCAAAGCGCGATCGTACCCCGCCATCAACTCCCCGATCGGTAAAATCTGCGTTTTGATTCCCAAATTCGCCGCCAAGACATAAGCATCAGTTACCGAATGGTCAGAACTATAAGGCGAAGGCATCAAAACTCCCAAAACATTCTCTGGCCCAAAAGCCGCCGCCGCCACCGCCGCCACCAACGACGAATCTATCCCCCCGCTCAAACCCATCACCGCCGACTTAAACCCACACTTGCGCGCATAATCTCCCACCCCCAACACCAAAGCTCTAAACATCTCCTCATCAGCGCTTTCTGGTGCCGCCGCCAACCTACTTCCCCCCACCAAATCTCTCTGGTTTTCGTCAAATTCCACCATCATCAAATCCGTGGCAAAATAGCCAGCGCGGCTCACCAACTCCCCCGCCCGATTAAACGCCGAACTACAGCCATCAAAAATCAAATCATCATTACCCCCCACTTGATTAGCATAAATCACGGGTATTTGATAGCGCTTCGCCGCATGAGCCAGCATCGCCTCCCGCAACTTTTGCTTACCCAGCGTATAAGGGGAAGCCGACAAATTAATAATCAAATCCACCTGGGCCGCCGCCAAATCAGCAATGGGATTACTCGCATAAATCCGCTGCCCCCAAAAGTCTTCATCATTCCACAAATCCTCACAAATTGTCACCCCAATTTTTAACTGCCCAGTGGCGCGTGAGCCCTGGGAATCCCCCCAACCCCCCGATGAGCCGGGGTCTCTTGCGCCGCTAATAAAATAATTACTCACCGTTGCCGGTTCAAAATAGCGGTGTTCATCAAACACATCATAAGTCGGGAGTAAGCGCTTATGGAAAAACTGCTGAACTTTCCCATTTTCCAAAAGGGCAATACTATTAAATAGAGATTTCCCCCCATTATTTGCCGCCGTAGGATTCAGCGGCGCATTCCCCACCAAAACCGCAATTTCAGGAGGTAATGCCGCCGCTAATTCCTGCAATTGAGCCGCCATCGCCTTGATAAAACTGGGATTTAGAAGCAAATCTCGCGGCGGATACCCACATAATGATAGCTCAGGAGTCAACAGCAGATTTGCCCCTTCCCCGACGGCTTTTTGGGCAGCTTCCAGGATTTTGCTAGCATTTCCCGTCAGGTCGCCAATGGTGAGATTAAGTTGTGCAACTGCGATTTTCATAATTTGTCATTTGTCACTGGTCATTTGTCACTGGTAACAGGTAACATGTCACTTGTCCCTTGTCCCCTGAGCGAATTGTCGTTGGGTAACAGGTCAAATGACAAAGGACAAATGACAAATGACCAAGGACAAAGTTTCTAAAACAAATTGTGGCGCCGAATGTATTCTTTCACTACCGGGGGGATGATGTCTCCGTTCCGGTCCTCCCCCTGACGGTAGGCGGTAGAGGAAATCGCCGGAGGGACAAATGTGGCCAATCTGACCCGGGCACCCATCTGCTGTAAGCGCTCCCGGTCTGTGGCATTAATAGCGTAACCCGATCGAGGCACCACTAGGAGCGGCACTTGCGCCAGCAACTCCGCCGCCCGATACCACCGATGTATTTGCCCCACCAAATCAGCACCGATGACCAAAGTAAACAAAGCATCAGGCCATAATTGCCGTGCCCGCTCCAGAGTGTCGATCGTATAAGGGCTGCTCAGTTCCGAGTAAAAGCCGATATTAGCATCGGTTTGCTGGATTTCGGCCACCACCAACCGCAGCATAGCCGATCGATGGTTCAGGGGCGTTTGCTGTTCCGACTTCATCGGATTATCCGCCGCCCACACCGCCACCCAGTCAAACTCCCCACACAACCAGGAGAGGATCGCTTGGTGCCCCGTGGTGGGGGGGTCGGCGCTAGTGCCAAATAGAGCGATTTTCATTTGTCATTGCTTCTGAGTTTGCTCCGTGAGGGCTTGCAACTGAGGCGATACCACCACATCTATAGATATAGGCTGATCCAAGCGGCGCGTTTCTGGAGGCAAAGCCGCCACAGCAGCGCTGGTACGAGCAGCAATTTCCTCCAAGGTATCCGCAGAGACTACCCGCTCTCCCGCCTTGACCACCAGCTCCAGCAGGGGTTTTTCTTCCTCCATTGGTGTTTCTGTCGCCAGTGCCAACCGATCGCCCACCACCACACCGTCATTAGTGCGGCGAAACACCTGTTTCCTTCCAGGATAAGAAGGTTTACCGCTAGATTGTTTCATCACCGGTACGCCGTCAATCTCTACCAGTTTATAAACGCCATTCACCGGCGCCCCTGTCACCAGGCGAGTGCCCAAGCCATAGCCATCAATGCAGGCTCCGGCGGCTTTTAATCTGGAGATTTCCCACTCATCTAAATCACCGCTGGCAAAAATGGGGACTTCTGGCAATAGCGCCCGCACTTCTTGAGAGAGGGTGAGTAAATCTCCCGAGTCGAGCCGCACTCCGGCGAGTTCTACTTCGCCGACTTTTACCCGTTCTGCCAATTTTCTGGCAGCGTTGAGGGTGTCGTAGGTATCGATGAGCAGGGGCGCCCCGGGAAAGTAATGGTGAAATGTGGTAAATGCCTGCATTTCGCTCCCTTCCGTGGCGGTGAGAGCCATAACTAGGGCGTGGGCCATCGTCCCAGTGGGTTTGCGGCCCAATTTCAGGGCCGCGAGGACGTTGGAGGTGGCATCTAAACCAGCAGCGAGGGCAGCTCTGGCCGCCCAGATGGCGGCTCCCGGACCAAAAGCGCGTCTAGTGCCGAATTCTAGGAGGAGGGCGTTTGGTCCGGCGGCGTCTCGCATCCTGGCGGCGCGGGTAGCAATGGCAGTTTGGTAGTTAATCGTGCAAAGCAGGTATGTTTCTACTAACTGCGCTTGCCACAGGGGGGCTTCTATTCTGAGGATGGGTTCGTTGGGAAATACTGCCGTCCCTTCGGGTACTGCCCAGAGGTCCCCGGTGAATTTGGCGGACTTCAGCAGGGACCAAAATCGCTCTGGGGCGTTGGCGAAAATCCCTGTGGCTTGGAGCGCGGCGATTTGTTCTGGGGTAAATTGCAGTTGTTCTAGGTATTCCACCGCCTGGGATAGCCCCATTGCCACTGCATATCCCCAACCGGCTGGCAACCGGCGGGTAAATAGCTCAAAGCTGGCTTGTCTTTCATCTAATCCCTCCCCCACGTAGCAAGCCACCATTGTTAATTGGTATAGGTCTGTGAGCAACCCGTACTCTTCCGGGTCAACGGTTAGGGGCGGGTTTACAGAGTTTTCGGTGTTTCTCATGGTTCTGGGTGAGGTGGAACTGTGGAGGGCTGGGAATTTCCAGGCTTATGGTATCATTTTGTGCCTACTACCAGGGAGACGGGGAGATGGGGGGATGGGGGGACCGGGAGACGGGGGGACCGGGGGACGGGGAGATGGGGAGATGGGGGGATGGGGGGACCGGGAGACGGGGGGACCGGGAGATGGGGAGATGGGGGGATGACCCCTATGCTAAAGTGCCCAAATCTGGGAATAACTTAACGTTTGATGATTTATCTTAACATTTAGACAGAGAATTGCATATTTGTTTATACTAGCTGCAATAAAGTTCGCATCAATTAAAATAAATATTGCGAAATTATAACTTAAGATACAAAATATTGCGAATCTGCGCCAAAGCTCCCCAGGTAGTTTACTATAAAAGTATGAAAGCGAATCGGCTTTTACCTCAGTTTAGCTAAGCACTTATTTGGTGCGGGGAAAAATATATGAACATCTCCAAACTGCTTTCTGACATGATGCGGTACCTTTCCGAAGCTGCAGCTCGCATCTTTTCCCCTAGTGACGATGCCTATCCGAATATCGGCCTCCAGCCGTTTGAAGGCGAACCCTATAAACAGCAACGGTGGGCAGATTAAGCCGCCAACAACAAACTCGATGGCTAACCATGAGTCTAAATACTAAAATACCTCCTCACCATGTCGGGTAGGGGGTATTTTGTCTTGGGTGACGAATATGCTTGTAGGGGGAAGCATTCTGGCCTAGCATTCTGGCCTAAATCCCTTTTTAATCCAAATCACGAATCTGCTGGAATGCTTCGCCCTCAATTATAAAATTTGAGTTAAGAAAAAGGCCACTGCGGCACTGCCTAGGGGAACGGTGAGGTTATCAATCCCTAGAAAGGATAAGGTTTCTAAAGCGGTGGCGACGAGGGCGATCGCCCCTGCTACCAGTCCGGTCTGCCAGAGGCTCCCTTCCACCCCGGTTAACACCAGCAATGCCACGACAAAGCTAACGGCGGCCATTGTCAGGGAACCTTCCCAGCTCTTTTTTTGCCCGAAAAATTGGTATTTGTGCTGGCCAAACCGCTGTCCGATCGCCCCAGCTAACCCATCTCCCCAAGCCATAACTAAAATCCCCAAAGCGGCATAAACCGGTTGCTCCAAGGGCCAAAACCAGGCAATGAGGACGCCGATGCTCACAGCGTAGAAAAAAGTCCCCCAACTCTGCCGCCCCACACTATTAATACTGGGCATAATGGGGAGGAAGTACGACAGCAGGGCAATAGCCGCCGCCAAAATCGCCGCCGCCACTCCTACCAAAGCAGGAAAATTCAGCCACCAAGCCAGCAAAATTACGTTACCGCTGCCAATGTGGACTGTTTTGCGGACGATTTCTGGACTCGTAGGTGCGACTCGGTGCAACATCTGCGCCACCAGCAACACCAAACCTAACCAGGCGACCACCAGACCTCCTTGCCACCAAGGGGGAATGGATGTTAACGAGCCTAGCAGTTCCCATCCCTGAAAGGGATTCATCATTTCCCCTCTCCTAATTTGGCCCATATCATATCACAGCGCCCGCTTTCCTATGATCAAACAGTTGCTTATAGGTTCAATTCGCAGCTATCGGATGTTTGTTTCTCCCCTATTTCCGCCTACTTGCCGCTTTCATCCCACTTGTTCCCAGTACGCTATTGAGGCGATCGAGCGTTTTGGTCCAGTCCGGGGGACAGGGATGGCGGTGGCGCGGGTGTTGCGGTGTCACCCCCTGCATCCTGGGGGATATGACCCGGTGCCACCAGTTGAGGCGAAAAACAGTAATGAAAAACCGGGGTAATATGGCATACTCCCGGTGTCAATATAAGTGGTTCATCTAATCTATGAGTTTTAACCTGCCCCGTTTGGCAGCGTAGAGCAGACGGTCTAGTGCCTGCAGATGTTCTTCTGTGAGTTTATTATCCAGGATGGCTAGTTTCATGCGGTAGCGATCGGCACGAGTAATGGCCTGCACGGTGAAAATGTTCGCGAACATCTCTTCTAGCGTGATTTGGCTGATATCCCCTAGCAGATTCATAGTGGTTTGGTGGTTGCTTTAGGATGATTATCCCGTATTTTCACTGACTCGGGCGCGATCGTCATCTGTTTTGGTTGTGAGCCCGATCGCAAATTCTGTAGCACCTTTTTTCATTTGGGCAACAAAAAAACCACCCAATTCCTTAGCCCTGGAATTGGGTAGGCAAACACCGAGTTTCTCCCACCAAAGGTTTCCGACCAGCCAGATGCTCCGAGCTACGAGGAGACCCAGTGAGAAACTCAGTTTCTCTGGTTATAAATCGTACATCAGCGCTTCCGACGCCGACGGATGTTCCTCACAGTAGCGCGCAAAAGCATTTTTCGGCTCTTTTTCCCGTTTGTGCGCTGCCGCCGAGAGCAACTCCTCTACAATATCCCACGCCACTGCACTTTCCCGAGAGGTGACACCTTTTTCTGCTGTAATGGCGCGAGCTTCCGCGATCGCCTCGTCGATTTCCACTTCTAAGGTTTTCCCCTCACCCCGACTCGGTATCCCAAACCGGGCACCTGTAAAACTGAATCCCGGTTTTTGCAGCCGGTCTGCTACGACTGGAGTCATAACTTGAGTCCTTCTAAGAAAAATAACAATCTAGGTTTCAGTAGGGGCGAATTTACCAATATGCCTCCCAACCCTTACGCGGGGAAACTAGGGCTGACACCCCTACTTACCGGGAGTGTGAACATCTTTTCACTTCATCACATTGATTGTAACTCAAATTCCTAATTTTGACTTGTTCACTATTTGCAAATTATCTTTACAAAAATTCGTTATGATTTTTAAAGATATATCAACGGAAAAGCAGCAATGCCACCAGAATTGTGGGCAGCCAAAAAAACTTAATAAATAAATAACAATTTCAATAATTAATTATTAATTTTTATGGTAAGCCGATTTCAGATTATTGAGGTACAGATTTGCTGCTGAATTATGAGTCAAGACTGTAGAAGTCCTCTACCGCTAAGTCCCCTGATGCCAGATTTCTGGTCAGTTGTGAGTTATCAAGGCAAAAACTGATACAATCTCAAGGCCAGGAGTGAGACAATTATTAATTATCAATTATCACTTATCAATTATCAATTATCATCTTTATGCTCAGCCTCTGTACGATCGCCAAAAATGAAGAAGTATCCCTCCACGACTGTCTCGCTAGTGTCAGGGATGTAGTGGATGAAATGGTGGTGCTAGACACTGGTTCGACCGATCGCACCCCGGAAATTGCCCGGGCCTTCGGCGCCACAGTGCATTATTTTCCCTGGGGTGACGACTTCGCCGCGGCGAGAAATCAGGCTCTCTCCTATGTCAGCGGTGACTGGGTATTGGTCCTAGATGCGGATGAGGTACTATCCCCGGATATTATCCCCATGCTCAAACAAGCTATCCAGGACCCCAATTGTCTTTTGATTAACTTGGTGCGCCAAGAAGTGGGGGCGATGCAATCTCCCTATTCTTTGGTTTCTCGCCTATTTCGTCGTCATCCAGATATCCGCTTTGAGCATCCATATCACGCGATGGTAGATGACAGCGTAGGGGCGATCGTGCAGCGGGAAACACATTGGCAGGTTGGGTGTTTGACGCCAGTGGCGATATGGCACTCGGGCTATCAACCCAGCGCGATCGCCTCGAGAGACAAACTCCAAACCGCCCAGCGCATTATGGAAAAATACCTCGCCCAGCATCCCGGAGACTCCTACACCGCCAGCAAACTTGGCGCTCTCCTCGTGGAACAAGGGGAAATATCCCGAGGTATTCAGCTCATGGAGTTTGCTCTATCTCTGGGTAAGCCAGAATTACCCGTGTGCTACGAACTGCACTATCATTTGGGCATCGCCTGGAATCGTTCCGGCAAAATCTCCAAAGCCAAACATCATTATCAAGAAGCAATTGCCATTGATATTTTACCCATCCTGAAGCTGGGAGCCGCGATTAATTTGGGCAATTTACTTCTGCAAACCGGGGATATCTCCGGAGCTATTACTACCTACCAAAGCGTTTTGCAAATTGACCCCAACCTCGCTACTGCGCATTATAACTTAGGGTTAGCCCAGCGGGAAAAAGGCCGCATCCCCGAAGCCATTGCCGCCTATCGGCGGGCGATCGAACTCCAACCCGACTACCCCGAAGCCTACCAAAACCTCGGCGTTGCCCTCCTCAAAGGCGGTAACATCTTCGATGCTAAAGATGCCTTTCGCCAAGCCATTTTCCTTTACCAGCGTCGTCAATCCCCCGCCGCCGCCCAATTGCTGCAAAAATTAACTGACATGGGCTTTAACATGAACGATTAATGTTTTTCCCTTGTCCCTTGTCCCTTGTCCCTTGTTACTTGTAACATTAACATTTCAAATGACAAAGGACAAAGGACTACATCAACTAACTACAAATTATCCACTGCATAAGAAACTATCAACAATTCCGAGATTTTGCCGCGCTGATCAGCCTTAGAATTAATCGCCCGATTAGCCGCTATAGGGAACATAGAAAAATCCCTATATAATTCTCTAATAAACTCACAATCAGAATTAGAAAGCATCACCTTAACCCCCTGGTGTGCCAATTTGGCAAAAGTATCTCGGAGCCAGATTTGCTCGGCTTCCCCAAAAGCGTAGCGACTGTAAGCCGTAAAATTACTTGTGGCACTAATGGGATGATAAGGCGGGTCGAAATAAACCAAATCATCGGCATTGGCTTCTGACAAAACTAAATCAAAATTACCTACTTCTATGCGGGCATTTTGGAGATGCGCAGAAGCCGCAAGCAGTAATTGCTCTGGGCAAATTTGGGGATTTTTATACCGTCCGATCGGCACATTAAAATAACCGCGAGAATTTTCTCGGTATAAACCATTATAGCAGGTTTTATTTAAATAAATAAACCGAGCCGCTCTTTCTAAGTTACTACTAAATTGCCGAGCCCGCATCTCATAATAATATTCCTTATTATGATGGCCTGCATGCTGTTGCAACAGCTCAATCAGCTTTTCCACATCATCCCGCACACAGCAATAAGCATTAATCAACTCTGGGTTAACATCCCGCAAAACCGCACGCTGGGGCGGCAAATGAAAAAACACGGCCCCACCACCCAAAAACGGTTCATAGTAAGCAGTAAAACTTTTCGGGAAATAAGGGACGTATTGCGGGAGCAGGCGGCTTTTACCCCCCGCCCATTTCAAAAACGGACGCGGCAGTTTACTCATCAGGGTCTGATTTACCAAGTATTATTATATAATATCATAGTCACTTGTCCTTTGTCCTTAGTCAGTTGTCCTTGGGTGGGGATTCTTTTGTCCTTGGTCATTTGGCATTGATTTGGTGACAATCAATAATTGGAAATGTCCCACGATTAATAATTGGTTTTTAATTTTACTAACGAAGGACAAAGGACAAAGGACAAAGGACAAAACAAATTAATTTTTCTCGATCACCAGCATATCTTGATGGGCAACGGTAAAATCACGCCGTCCTGACCAGGTGCCGTAATATTTCCCTAAGATGCTGAATTTCCGAGTAGTAATCCAATCTAAGAATAAATCTTCGGGAAAGCCCACGGCTTGTTCTGGCATTTCGGGATTGGCGGTAAAGCCGTCTTCCCAGGGATAAATTAGCGCTTGAGAACTGCTCCCATTACTAATCCCTCTTTCTGCTTCTGGATTGAGTAAAAAGCTGGTGCAAAGGCAGCGACCACCGGGTTTTAAAATGCGGTGAATTTCGTTTAGATAATGGCGAATTTCGGCGCCGCGCATATGGGTAAAGACGGAGGTGAGACAAACTAGGTCAAAACTGGCGTCAGCATAGGGAAATTGATAATCAAGAGCGGTGGTGGTGGCGGTGGGGTTATATAGTTGGTTGTAGATGTGGGCGTGGTGGAATTGGATGTGGGGAAAGTGTGGGGTGATGTGGTTGGTTGCCCATTGGATGAGGTGGGGCATGATGTCAAATCCGTGGTAGAATCCGGGGGGTTTGAGATAGTAGGAGAGGGCGTAGGCAAGGCGTCCGACGCCGCAACCGATATCGAGTACGGTGTCGGTAGGTTCTAGTCCGACTCTTTGGATGAATTGAGCGAGAAATTGGAAGGCGACGCCTGCAAATCCGCCGCCGATCGCCTCTACCATTTCTGCATCTGGCAGAGGTAATTTCGGCTCTAATACATTACACAAAGTACAACCGGGCTCACCGGCGATGAGAGGAATTACTGTGATTAGATTATCCCGTAACTGTTCTTGCTGTTGATGGCTAACCGGGATAAAAATTCTAAACCGAGCATTAGCGGCGGCGGGAATAGTGGGAAAAGCCTGGTGAATATCGGGACGGGGAAGATTAGCCGCCATTTCCACCCAGTTGCTTAAAGGTTCTCCCTGACAAAAAACCTGGAAACTGTTGATGGGTTGATTTTTCAGGGAGAAAACCCAGCCTTGGAGGCGTAAGATACCATCCTGAATTGTGACCCGATCGAGACTACCAAGACTGGGGACAGGTTCGCGAATAGAGCGCATAGAAGTTATTAAGGAGAAAACGGTTGACCGCCGCCTACCCAGTTAAAGTCACTCAGGCGCAGAGTGATGGCGCCGAGTTCTTTTTCGGGGTTATAACGGAGACTAATCCCATAAGTGCGGCGCTGATATTCCAGAATATAATCAGTGCTGATGCGCTCTTTGGTGTCTAGGTTATAAACAGCTTGGAGACCGAGACGCACGGGACCATAAAGCTGCTGGGTGAAGCCTGCGGCGAGGACTTTCACATCGGCGAGCCGATCGAACAAAAAAGGCGAGGCGCCGCTGTTCCAAATGCGGGCGACAATCAACTGAAACCCGGTATAATCCAACCAATCGCGGGAAAAGTGACCGAACTGGCCTTGAATGCCAATACTACCGGTGAGGAAGTTTTGCGTATCACCATTACTGTAAGCAGAGGCGACGCCAGTAAGACCCCCGAACATTTGCACATAAGGAAGCACCGGGGAGCTGCTGTAACGCATTCCTTCCGTGGCGGTGGCGGGGAGAGTTGTGCCTTTCCACAGCAAGAAACCGCGACTGAGAGCGGCGGTGGCTTGGAAGCGGTTTAAGTCCGTGCGGTTATTTTCCCGCACGACTTCTAGGAGGTCAAGGCGATCGGTATCCGCTTCGATATGCTGAATGCTGCCATTGTAGCTCAGTTGAATCCCCGTATTTCCCAAGACCACCGGGGAAGAAGTGAGGACAATACCGGCGTTTTGGTAAACCGTTTTATACCCGAGGGAACCGTTGAAAATGCGATCGCGGTAAGAATATTCTGCCGCTAGGTTGTGCGTCCCCAGTTTCTGATTTAAACTGAACCTACTGCGCAGTTTTGTATCCACTTCCCCCAAATTAATCGTATTAAACACCGCCGAACCTTGGAAAGTGGTAGTGGGAGTCAGGGTGGCGTTGAGTTTCGCTTTCAAGCCGAACAGATCCGAGAAGTTCCCCGCATCCCCCAGCACCGATTTTTGGATAAAAAACTGCGGCATTAAAGTGAGCTGAAACCGTTCGTTAGCTCTCACATCTCCGGTACTTTCGGCGTATAAACCGCCCCGATCGCCCCCATCATAACCAAACCGAATCAAAGACGGGTCCCGCTCTGTGCGGTCTAAAATCACCCGTTCTTTCAACAATGGAATCGCTAACCATCCATCAAACACCAGCTTCGGACGCTTCGCCACAATTTCGTCCTGTAGTGGCGACAAATTGCGGAAAGTCGCCCAATCCGCCCGCAACTCCATTTCTGGCGGCGAAAAAGGGTCATTAGTAATTCTCACTTTTGTGCCACGCCAACTATCACCAGTAAAAGTGAGATTATCACTTTCAAACCGCAAACGGTTGATTTGACCCCCACCAGCCTGGGGATTTGCCACCCCAGCCCCCCGGCCCCCGCTGGCACCAAAAGTGACATCCCCCGCCGAGGTAACATTTTTCGGGGGAGGGGGTGCAGCAGCGCGCACCACATCGCTAATCGGTTGTTCCTGACGGATCCCCGCACTCACATCCGTGGGCAAAGTCGTGCCAAAACCGGTTCCAGCCGTGGGTAAATAAACCTGCCCCCGAGCTTGGGACATATCCCCTTGATTTTTCTCAATATCGTATTCCAGGCGCTCCCCTTGCAAGCGCTGCTCGCCGGTGCGAAAATCCACATTACCTTCCGCCACCGCTATGCGGCTTTGCAAGTTCACCTGCAACCATTCCGCATCTAATATGGCGCTGCGAAACCGCATAAAAGCATTGCCCGTCGCCGTGACGATTTGCCTTTCTGAGTTATATTCCTGCTTATCGCCGCGCACTTCTACCGCATCTGTGGGGGGGACGATCGGCGCTGGTGTACCTAGCTGTGTGGGTGTGGGTGTCGCCGGTGGCGGTGTTTGGCTGACAACAGTGGTAGGGGGAATAAATGAACGCAGCCGATCGTATATCGGTTTAGTTTTGAAATTTATTCCTGTAGCCGCTACCCCAGTTTCGGTTTGGTTCGCCGCCACCGCCACAGCGCGCAACCGTTGATAAATCGGAGTTGGATTAAAATTCACCCCATCAGGGGGAGCTGATTTCTCCGGTGGTTCTATCTGTTTTTCTGGTAAATCTTTAGTGCTAGGGGTGGGATGGGGCGCCGGATGAGGACTGTAGAATAAAGGCGATCGCACTTCCATCGCCGGACCGAGAGCCGCCGCACTCTTAGAGACGAAAGGCAGCGCCTCCCTTTGGTTCGGCGGCGGCGCCATTACCGAAGAGACTTTCCCTTCAAGGGTGACATTTTCCACTATCGCCGGTGGTGCTGGCGGCGCCGCTGGGTAATCCATATTTTAACTAACTTTGTAATTCTGAATAATCCGACGCATCACCTGAAATCATAGTTGCAGCCCTACCCCCTCCCACAAATGGAGTCTTAATAAATCAGAATTAATCCCCAAATAGAGCTTATTTTTGCTCTTGTTCTCGGACAAATCAAGGAGGGAGTAAAGGCCAACAAGTAGAGGTTAAATCTGGCGTCTGGTGAACCTAACCATCAATACAGCAGATTGCCCATCGATCGGGTATATTCCCTCACCCCTGACCCCTCTCCCAAGTCGGGAGAGGGGAGAAGACCGGGAGAGGGGCTCCGGAGTAGTCTAATATCATTTGACAAAGTGCTGTATATGCCCAGCCAGAGCTGGCTGGGTGCATATTAGTACCTGTTTTAACCGGGGGATTATTCAAGATCCCGACGACCGGGGTTCCGGGAGGGGTCCCCAGACAAAAAGCCAAATACAAACAAGCTGACAAAGAACAGCACCACAATATAGACAACGACTTTCAGGGTAATCATGTTTTAGGGCTCCAGAAACGGCCTCGGTAATCTTAACGGTTTTTTTATCATATCCAAACACCGTTCTTTTTGAACGCTATCAGGGGCGATAAATCTGCACCATTAGATTTTTACCTCATTTGGTGCGGTTCTGTAACCCTTGCCACCACTGCATCCCCAGCCGCCACAGCTTGCCGATCGCCGTTTCCACCCACACCAACGCCCGATCGAGCCACTCCAGCACCAACTCTAACGGATGCTTCACATAGCCCGTCACCACCGCCCGCGTTTCCAAAAAATCAGGCTGCCACTCAGTTTGTGCCGCAGTCGCTCTTTCCAACTCCAGAGTAGCCGCCCCCCCAGTTGCCACCGCCTGCGTCTCATTTACTACTTGCGGTTTCCCAGTCGTAACCTGAGATTTAGGCATCAGGGGCGCCGCCTTCACCGCTTCTTGGACCTTGCGGCGGAGCGATCGAGCCATCTCACGCGCCTTGGGAATGCCCAGAGACTCACTCCCATTCAATACTGCCCCCGCCTGCGGTTCCCGCCACAAGTCCCCTTCCAGCTCACCCGCCAACTCCCCCGTTTGTACCCTTCGGCTCCGCTCAGGGCAGGGTTGGGCTTTAGCCCCTTGTCTCCGAGTCTCCCCGTCTCCGAGTCTCCCCGTCTCCCCATCCCCCCGCCTTACCTCATTCGGCTCATCACTGGGCAAAGAAGTCTTACCCAAACGCAAAAAATAATCCACCGCCGCCCGAATCAGATTTTCTATCCTGTCAGGCAACGGCTCCGGCGTAAACTCCCGATCGGACACCAACGCCGTCCCCCACTGTTTAATCTGATGTTGCGCCTTTAGCACAGACAGCCGGAATTTCGCCCCCAGAGAGGAGACGGGGAGACGGGGGGACGGGGAGGACGGCAAACCGCCAGTTTCCGCTCCATTAAGCTGCTCTTGTCCCTGCTCTGGTGGCATTCCCGGCGGCTCAGAAGTACCACCGAAAAAGTACGCCACCGCCGCCAGCAACAATGCCGCGATTTTTTCTGGGAACTGCTGCCCCTGGGTCGTTATTTCCTCTTGGCGCACTGCGGGCCAACCCACTTTCTGCCAAGCCTTGACCACAGCCCCCCCCACGGCTTGGGGCACCTGCTGCCACCCTCCTGCTTCCAGTTGCGCCACCTTGGCATCCAAACTCTCAAACAACAAAGATAGTGGCGAATCAGTAATTGGAGATTCTGATAAATGAATCATTAAATCCGGGTCGATCGTCCCCTGGGGCAGTTGCTTGGCTTCAGTGTCTGAAGTAGCCCGCAACTGAGACGCCGCCGCCGTTGTGCTTCCTGGCAGGGTTGTGGCTGATTTTGCCGTTGCCTCAGTATTCCCCTCCAGGGTGTGTTTGGGCGAAAACCCCTGGCCCAGACGCTTGCCCGCCCGTTTGACGATCGCCGATATCGCCCGCAACTGATACAGTAATGCCTCTAGCCCCCAGTTCACCTTAACTTTCAGGTGTCGCAGGGTTTGGGCCAAACCCTCCTTCACGCGCAGGGTTTGGCTAGATAGAAAATTAAACAATCGGCTTTGATAGCGACCAGGGGAAGCAGAGGACATGGCCGTGGCTTGATATAGTTACTCCCATTTAACCAAAATTTGCCCCCATTTGCCTTGATTGCGGCGAAAAAATTTCCCCTGCGAGCTGGTCTAGATTGTAGGGTGGGCAGGGTACTGCCCACCCTACTCCCCACACTCCCCACACTCCCCTCTCCCTACCTGGGAGATGGGTCGGGGGTGAGAGCTGACTTGAATTGACTATAATCACATCATCTTGAGGTCAAATTGTGCCAGAAAATCTCATCGCTGATACCCTAGAAAAACTGCGCGCCATGACCCGATCGAGCATCCAAAACAACTGGCGGTCATGCCCAGAAAATATCCCCAGAGAAGCCGCCACCAAACCAGAAACTTGGGACAATTGGGAAATCGCCACCACCAACCATAAAGACCACATCGCCTGGGATAAAGGCAGAAAAGTCATCTGGTTAGGACAAAATTTAACCGTACCTCACCACTTACAAAAATATCCTTTAACCGGATTATCCCTCCAATTATGCCTAACTTGGTGGGCAGAAGCCGCTCAAATTTTCATCAATGGCGTATTAGTCCAAGAAGGAGACTTATTTGATTTTAACGTCCGAGTGCTATTAAGTCAACCCGTCACACCGGGCGAAACATTTGCCATCGCCGTCAAATTAATCAGCCCCGCACATGACGCCGGAGCCTTAGTCAAATCTAGTTTATGGTATGAAACCCCAGAATATGGCGAAATAGACCCCGGTTTTGTCGCCGATGAATTAGAAGTATTGCAAATCTTACATCCGCAAAGTGAAGAAATTCTCCAAAATGCGGTTAAAATGATAGATTGGGCTGTAGTATCTGATGGGGCAGCCTTTGCGGAAACCCTGCAATCCCTCCGCCAACAACTGCAAACCCAAATCAACCCCCCTCCGGGCAAAATTCACCTCCTCGGACATTCCCATCTAGATATGGCTTGGTTGTGGCCCCTCAGCGAAACCTGGACAGCCGCAGAACGTACCTTCACCTCCGTTTTGCAACTCATGCAAGACTTTCCCGAACTCACATTTTGCCACACCACCGCCGCCCTTTACCAGTGGGTAGAAACCCACCGCCCCGAACTATTCGCCGCCATCAAACAACGCCTAAATCAAGGCAAATGGGAAATAGTCGCCCCCCTGTGGATAGAACCAGAACTCAACATCATCGACGGCGAATCAATCATCCGCCAAATCCTCTACGCCCAACGTTATTGCCAAGAAAAATTTCACCAATTATCCCCCGTCGCCTGGGTGCCCGATAGCTTTGGATTTTGCTGGCAACTACCCCAAATATTAACCCAAGGCGGTATCCAATACTTCGTCACCCAAAAACTCCGCTGGAACGACACCACCAAATTTCCCCACGGCTATTTCTGGTGGCAATCTCCCGACGGGAGCCGCATTTTTAGCCTCATGTCCGCCCTCATCGGCGAAAGCATAGAACCCGTAAAAATGGCCACCAATTTATCCCAATGGCAAGCCCAAACCAACAACCAAGATTTATTATGGTTGCCCGGAGTTGGTGACAAAGGCGGTGGCCCCACTCGTGATATGCTAGAAACCGCCCGCCGGTGGCAAAAATCACCCTTTTTCCCCCCCATGCAGTTTACCACCGCCGCCACCTACCTGCAGCAATTAGCATCATCCACCGAACCATCCCAAATTCCCATTTGGAATGACGAGCTATATTTAGAATTCCACCGGGGATGCTACACCACCCACGGCGACCAAAAACGCTACCTCCGCCGTTGCGAAACCCTTTTATACCAAGCGGAACTCTACAGCAGCCTCGCCGCCATTATCGCTAACCAACCTTATCCCCAACAGGAGATAGAAACCGCCTGGAAACAAGTATTATTCAACGAATTTCACGATATTTTACCCGGTTCTGGCATCCCCGAAGTTTACATCGATGCTAACTGCGACTGGGAAGCAGCCCAACAAGCCGCCGCCACCATCTCTCAAGGGGCAATAGCAGCCATAGCCGCCCAAATTTCCCTCCCCCCACCACCCAAACCGGACGCCAAACCGATTATCGTCTTTAACTCCCTCAACTGGGCTCGTTCAGAAGTAGTATCCCTCACCTTAACTACCCCCGCCATCCCGGGCAACCAATGGCAAATTTACGACCTCCAAGGGCAACCCGTCCCCAGCCAAACTTACGGCCAAATCCTGCGATTTCGCGCCACAGATATCCCATCCGTGGGTTATCGTCTCTATTGGCTCACCAGCCAAAACTATGATACCATAGTTGGTGATAATAGCAGCGATAAAATTGAGTCATTGCCGCAATTAGAGAATGAATTCTTGCGGGTAATTATCGACACGGAAACCGGCAACATCAGCAGCATCTTTGACAAGGTAAACGCCAAAGAAATCCTCAGCAGTCCCGGCAATCAACTGCAAACATTTCAAGATAGTGGCCAATATTGGGACGCTTGGAATATTGACCCGAATTATACAGACCATCCATTAAATCCACCGGTACTCAAGGAAATTCAGCCCCTAGAAACCGGCCCAGTGCAATGGCGTTGGCGCATTGTGCGACAATTTGGGTCATCAGAATTTTGCCAGGATTATATTTTGGCCGCTGGTTCCCCAGTGTTGCAAATTGCCTCGGTGGTGGATTGGCGAGAGCGTCACGTCTTGGTCAAAGCAGCTTTTCCCCTGAATGTGGAGGCAGATTTTGCCACCTACGAGATGCCTTGTGGGGCAATTTCCCGCCCGACTAAACCCCAAACTCCGGCGGAAAAAGCGAAATGGGAAGTCCCGGCTATCCGCTGGGCTGATATTAGCGATCGTCATGGGGGCGTGAGTTTGTTAAATAACTGCAAATACGGTTATGATGCCCAACCCCATCAATTACGCTTAACTTTATTGCGTGGTGCCACTTGGCCGGACCCAGAAGCTGATTTGGGCAAGCATGAATTCACCTATGCGGTTTATCCCCACGGCGGGAGCTGGCAAACTGCGGGTGTAGTACACCGGGGTTTGGAGTTGAATGTACCTCTGGATGTGTGGCAGATGGATAAATTATCTCAACCGCAATCTGAGGGTAAATTAATGTTACCACCAGAGGGGAAATTATTGGATTTATCGGCGGAAAATCTGATTTTGATGGCGGTGAAGCAGGCGGAAGATAACCCGCAGTCCTGGATTTTGCGCTGTTATGAATGTCACGGCTCCGGGGCGCAATTGCATTTACAGAGTGATTTGGGATTAGGGATTTCCCACCGGGTGAATTTATTGGAGGAGGAGATAGGTGTAACTGATGGGGAAATATCCCAGATTTCGCCTTGGCAAATTGCCAGTTTTCGGTTCGTAGTTGGGCTTTAGCCCAAAGATGTTGGTAGGGGCGAAGCATTCCGCCGATAACCTCGGCGCCAGAAGGCAAAGATTATTTGCGGAATGCTTCGCCCTCAAGGTTTGTAGTTGGGCTTTAGCCCTTCCCCCTCAAACCCCCTCACAGAGTAAAGTTTCCGGATGAGCTACCTCCTGATAGCTATTGAAATAAGAGTGTCGGCGCTACTGAAGGCGAGGACGCTCCTGCAAAGGCATCATTGAGGTAGTCGGGATGGAAATAATTGTGGCTGAGGAACTTTTGCGCCTGTATCGCCGGGGGGAAAGGGAGTTTTTGCTTCGATCGCTTTGTGGGGCAAACCTCCAAGGTGCCCATCTGCGGGGAGTTAATCTCATGGGGGCGGACCTCATAGGGAGCAACCTCAGCGGCGCGGACCTGCGGGGGGCGGACCTGAGCGGCACAGATTTAACTAGAGCCGATTTATCTGGTGCTAACTTAAGTGATGCTGACCTCACTCATGCCATTATCGGGGAGGCGAATTTCGCCGGGGCAAATTTGACGGGAGCAAGCTGGCGTGGGGTGATTTGGGGGGGAGAGGAGGCGAAAAGCGGCTGTTTTCGCGGTGCCAACTTGACAGGGAGCAGCTTTTGGCAGGCGCAGCTACCCGATGCAGATTTCACTGGGGCAAATTTGACTGGGGCGGATTTTTGGGCAGCAAATCTCGCGGGAGCAGATTTTACTGATGCTCGTCTTTTGGGTACGTTTTTGCGGGAAGCGAATCTGCAGGGGTCGATTTTCCGCCGTGCCAATTTATTTGGCACATTTTTGGTGGAGGCAAGTTTGAGAAATGCTGATTTAAGTGAGGCTTTATTAGATTGTGCTAATTTGTACCGCGCTGATATCACTAATGTGAATTTAGGTTTGGCGGAAGTGGTGTTAGCGATTCTGCCTTCAGGAGTGCCGCAACAGGATAATGCTGGTGGTCCCAGTCAGGGGAGAAATGGGGACAACGGGGTTCGGGTTGATAAGGTTCGTTTGGGTAACTTGTTGGTTCAGCCAGTGGTGACACCAGCGGCGGCTCGGTTTTAGCACCCCCTTCGGAACTTCCATCTCATAAATAGGAAAATGTCCTTGAGTCGGGCGACTCAAGGACATTTTTATTTAAATGATTTATTGATTAAAGTTACAATAATCAAATTTCATTTAAATGAATTTAAGAATTTGATAGTTGTAACTTTAATCAAATTGGCTGCGGTTTCCATTCAAGTTCTGTCCCCGACTAGCGGGGACCCAAAGTCAATAACAAAACATTTCCATTTGTTCTTGTGTTTTCCATTCAAGTGAAGTCCCCGACTAGCGGGGACATATTTACCCACCTTCTAATACTAGGAAGGTGGGTATTTGTTTATGTTTCCATTCAAGTGAAGTCCCCGACTAGCGGGGACCCTAGAGCAAAGTTTCCATTCAAGTGAAGTCCCCGACTAGTGGGGACGGCACTATATGTGGGTAAGCCCCCTGTGTGCCCTCCGCCTTGGTGATGCGTTTCCATTCAAGTGAAGTCCCCGACTAGCGGGGACCTAATTACCAAGTTGCAATTATTGATGAAGTCATCAAAGGAGTTTCCATTCAAGTTATGTCCCCGACTAGCGGGGACCCTTAAGATGGTGATAGAGGCCCTGCAAAATAAAGGACGTTTCCATTCAAGTTATGTCCCCGACTAGCGGGGACGGAACATTACACTGCCACGTGCTTTTGGGCTGAGATTAGTTTCCATTCAAGTTATGTCCCCGACTAGCGGGGACTAAAACTTTACCGGTGGAACCAAGAAGGACAGGTAGAGTTTCCATTCAAGTTATGTCCCCGACTAGCGGGGACGAAACACCGCGCTTGCCATAGCATCAATGAGTTTGTAGATTTATTAGTTTGTTTCCATTCAAGTTATGTCCCCGACTAGCGGGGACCTCAGTATTAACCGCGTATAAATTCCATAACTCAATGCCCGTAGCGTTTCCATTCAAGTTATGTCCCCGACTAGCGGGGACCGAAAGCGGAAAAAATTATCACCGAGATGGAATCGGCGGTGGGAGTATTCCCTGTTTCCATTCAAGTTATGTCCCCGACTAGCGGGGACTCGGCGCAATCCCGAACGCTTCCCCAAGCATTACGTTTCCATTCAAGTTATGTCCCCGACTAGCGGGGACAGGGGTATAAAGCCCCGAATCCCAAGAAAACCAGTAATGGGTGTTTCCATTCAAGTTATGTCCCCGACTAGCGGGGACTTAAACTCCACTACCGTACTAGTAGAGTCTCCCCTATCATGTTTCCATTCAAGTTATGTCCCCGACTAGCGGGGACCTTCCATCTTCCCATTTGAATCAGGGAAACCTATAGTATGTTTCCATTCAAGTTATGTCCCCGACTAGCGGGGACAGGGCTCAGACGACCTTGGCGACGGACGCGCAGACGTAGTCGTTTCCATTCAAGTTATGTCCCCGACTAGCGGGGACCCAAGGCCGGACGTTGCCTGTAGCTGGTTAGTCCGTCACGTTTCCATTCAAGTTATGTCCCCGACTAGCGGGGACCCGGTTAAACGACCGGCAAGTGTTTTGCTGTCTGGTGACCAACCAGTTTCCATTCAAGTTATGTCCCCGACTAGCGGGGACAGTACGCCGGCATTCGCCGGCGTGGCCACCAGTTTCCATTCAAGTTATGTCCCCGACTAGCGGGGACACCGATCCTGGTCTATGTTTTTGTCACTTCGATGGTTGGCGGGATGTTTCCATTCAAGTTATGTCCCCGACTAGCGGGGACACGACACTTCACGCAGCGGCCGTGAGCGCGGCGACGATGTTTCCATTCAAGTTATGTCCCCGACTAGCGGGGACTCCACTGCATGCTCAGAAGATTGAGCTGATTAACCTGGAGCTTCATGTTTCCATTCAAGTTATGTCCCCGACTAGCGGGGACTCCGGGGCCACCAGGCGGAGGTCATCGAACAGGTGATCAGCGGTGTTTCCATTCAAGTTATGTCCCCGACTAGCGGGGACTTAGTTGGTGTTTGATTTATTGAAGATTCATCCAAAAAAATAATGTTTCCATTCAAGTTATGTCCCCGACTAGCGGGGACTCCGGCCAGGGTTGACGCTGCTGCCAAACAAAACCTTCGTGATGCGTTTCCATTCAAGTTATGTCCCCGACTAGCGGGGACAACTGTTCCGGTCCGATGCGCCGGGAACCGAGGGGGCGCGTTTCCATTCAAGTTATGTCCCCGACTAGCGGGGACAGCTGGGAAGATAGACTCAGACAATCGAGATTCCCGTTTCCATTCAAGTTATGTCCCCGACTAGCGGGGACTCTCCCTATTAAAACCCATACGGGGCGTGGTGTCAAGAGGCGATTTGCGAGGGATCCGAAATTTACCCCTACACAACCCCCAAATCGCCTCCATAAAAATCGCTGAAACCCTTACATGGCAACCTATCGAGGGATTCCACGAAGTTGCGTTATTTGCGGCCATTTCTTCTATCCCTCGCGAGTGATGAAGCGCCCTCCCCAGGGTCCCTCCCGCCGCCGCAGGACCCATTCTGACCGCTTTTGAGGGATTCTGACCCCCCAAAATTTGATTAATGTAACAAAAATCAAATCCTGGAAGCCCCGAAAACACATTTTTTTTGATTAAAGTTACGGAAATCAACACGAATGATTACAGTTACGGAAATCAAAAATAATTGATAATTGATAATTGTGGCACTAGCCAAGGCAGCTAGGACAATTATTGTGCAGCGCTAGCCAGGAGTGTAGAAGTCCTCTACCTCTGCTTGATATAAAATCGGCAGTGAGGACAAAATCTGGCTCTGGCTTCGGCTCCAGACGCATTGATAATTATCAATTATCAATTATCAATTATCAATTATCAATTATCAATTATCAATCGTCGTGATCGTCGAAGGGGTCCGCTAGCTCTTTGGCAGGCGGACCGAAGGCGGTATATATGGTAAAGACGGTGATGGCGATGACTAGGGCGCCGATCCCTATGCTAAGAACTGTTGCAGTTTCCATTATTTTTCCTAAATTAAGAGTCCCGTTTCTTATACAATTTTACAAAAGATTACAATTCTTGAAAGATAAATAGCAGGTGACTTATGGCACAAAGAACTCGTTTGGGAGATATCCTCCGTCCCCTCAACGCTGAATACGGTAAGGTTGCCCCCGGTTGGGGGACCACTCCGGTGATGGGTGTGTTTATGGGTCTGTTTTTCGTCTTCTTGCTGATTATCTTGCAAATCTACAACTCTTCGCTACTGATTGAGGGCGTTAATGTAGATTGGACTAATCTGGGCAACTAGGGTCCTGTGGTGGCGGCCCGATCGTCTCGGGCGCGACCTTTCCCGGTGCTGCCGGGATTTTTGTTGACAGCGATCGGCCATGAGTTGGTCCACCCTTGTATCATCAATGGCCGATCGCTCCTGGCCTTGGGTTTTATACTGAAGCGAGAGAATGCAGGAGGAAAGCCCGTGAATTTTTTTGGTATCGGTTTGCCGGAAATGGTGGTGATTTTGGTCATCGCGCTGTTAATCTTCGGTCCCAAGAAACTCCCAGAAATCGGGAAGAGCTTAGGAAAAGCGATTAAAGGTTTCCAGGATGCCTCCCGGGAGTTTGAGTCGGAGCTGAAACAGGAGGTGCAAAAACTGGAGTCGGACGCCAAAACACCGTCGATCGCCAAAGCAGAGCCCGTCGCTACTGCCGCCACGAAAGAAGAAACCGCCCCCCAGTCTTCCGCTCAAAGTTAAGCGGTTAGCTGTTATTTTATACGAGTGAACATGAAATCGAGTGAAGCGGCACCAACTTTAGTCATACCCCAAGTTATTGTAGGTTTGGGCAATCCAGAGCCGAAATATGACGACACTAGGCACAATATCGGTTTTGCCGTAGTTGATGCTTTGGCGCACGCTTGGGGGATAAAGCTGTCACCCGATCGCCGGTTTCAGGGTTTCTTTGGCGAAGGTCTGGCGGTGGGGAGCAGCAAGGTGCGCTTGTTGAAGCCCACCACTTATATGAATCGTTCGGGGCAGGCGGTGCGATCGGTCACGGATTGGTACAAAGTGCCCCCAGAAGGGGTACTGGTAATTTACGATGATATGGACCTGCCCGTGGGGCGTTTGCGCCTGCGCCTGTCGGGTTCAGCGGGGGGACATAATGGTATGAAGTCAACGATCGCCCATTTGGGGACAGAAAAATTTCCCCGCTTGCGCCTAGGTATTGGCAAACCGAAAGTGCCTCATGCTGAAACCGGCTCGATTTCTCACGTGTTGGGGAAATTTGCGCCGGAAGAAAAAGAGCAAGTGACCGCCGCGCTGCAATTGGCAGTAGAGGCGGTGGAAATGAGCCTGAAACAAGGTGTGGAAAAGGCGATGAGCCTTTACAATAGCCGTGTAGTTACTCCAGCTTCTGAGTGAGTGTCTGGTCGCATACCGCAAACTACCGCCCAGGTTCGGGTGCTAAAACATTCTTGGCAAATCGGCACGATCGAGGGGGAAGTCAGTGCCGGAGATTTTGTGTGGCGTTTTCAATGGCGTTTCCGGCGGGGCCAGTTGGCGATCGTTCCTTCCCAAGGACGGGCCCTGATTCAAGAACCCCTGAAGCGGTTTTTAGAAAAATCCGACTACCAACTAGAACCAGGGGGCGATTATTCTTTTACGATTCGCGCTCAGATTTAATCCCCAGATTTAATCCCCAAATACCGCTCAATTAAAATTATCGCCACAATATCATCCACGGGTCTGGGGGGTTCGCGCATCCCTTGGGGTACGAGGCGCCACAGTCCCTGGGGAGGATACATTTGCCAGTAGCGTTCCCGGGCGGCGAGGGTGCTGTACCCCTCATTCACCATCGCGATTTGGTCTGATTGCCAGCCGCTATCGAGCAGTTGTTGTTTCCACTGCTTGGCAGTAGTGCGATCGCCCATCACTAAGATAGAAATAGCATATTGAGCCGCCAGAGATTTCAGGGTAGCCACTGCCTCAGCCGAGGGTACAACTTGATGGTGCAATATTTTCCCGTCTTCCCCCATAACGGCAATGCCACATTTCACCTTGCCAGGGTCGAATCCTAAAATCATAAGTCTTTGTCATTATCCCCAGGATAGATTATCTCACCCATTGGAGCAGTTACCGCGTGCGCAAGATGATTTGGCCATCTTGAATGGCGACTAATTCCAGTTTCATCGGACCAGCGGTGTAAGTGACATCGGCGGTAATCGCCTGCACGATCGTCCTTTTGTCCAAACGAGCGAGCTGCTCGATGAATTCTAGCAAACTGGGAAGGCTGCCATCGCCAATTTGGATAGCTTCGCCGATAATTCCGGCTCGCTTGCTCCTAAATCTGGCTGCTGCTAGGAGTAAATCTAGGCGCTCTTTCACTTCTTCCTGATTCATTTTGTCCGGCTGCAAAGAAGTAGCCGCCAGCACTTCACCAGGTTTGAAAATTACGGTATTGACAGCCACATCGGCAAAAACTTGCACGTATCTTTCCCCCACCAAATAGTTGGCGGCGGCAAGAATCCGCACCACATAGTCTTTACCGTCATCGATTTTATCGATTAGTTGTTCTACTTCGGTTTCAGTAATTTGGACAACTTTTTCCTCACCCGTGCTGGCACCGGGGCGAATCAACTCAATGGCGGCTTGGTTGGCTTTTTGCAAAATTTCTTCTACGGCTTTGGCACTGGCGGCAGGGTCGAGGATGCGGACAACGCCGAAGGCGAGGACTTGATTGCGGAGAATGGCAAAATTGCCCTCGCGCAAAACTTGGAAGTTGCGCTCTAAAATTTGCACGTTTTCTTCGAGAAAGGCTTGTTGCTTTTCTAGGTCTTTGAGCCGATTTTCTCGCTCCAAGATTTCTTGATCGCGCTCTTGAATAGTGGCATTTTTCTGGGTTAGCTCTTGCTCCCGCTCGGCGATGGCTTTGTCCCGACTTTGAATATCAATATCGCGCTGTTGCAGCTTTTCTTCTTGTAAAGCGAGCTGCTCATCGCGAGACTGGATTTGCCGATCGCGCTCTTGTAGCTCCTGCTCTCGGTTCTGTAGTTGCTTTGTCCGCTCTTGCAATTGCCGATCGCGTTCTTTTAGCTCCCCAGTGCGCTGTTGCAGTTCTCGATCGCGTTCTTTTAGCTCCCCAGTGCGCTGTTGCAGTTCCCCAGTACGCTGTTGCAGTTGTTTATCCCGTGCGGCGATTTCTTGATCCCGCTGGGCGATTTGGGCTTGCACCTGTTCTCGCTGGGCCAATAGTTCTTCCCGTTCGGTTTGTAGTTGTTTGATTTCCAAGCGCAGCTTTTGTGCCTGTGCAGAAAAAGTTTTTAGCTCAGTTTGGGCGGCGCGAAAATCCCTTTGCAACCGCTCGATATTTTGCTGGGTTTCCTCCAGTTTTTTCGCCGTGCGAGCTTGGCGGTCGATCGCCTCTTTGAGAAACTGGTTGATGCCATCCAACTGCTTCTGGGCCTCTGTTTGCTCACTTCTGGCTCGCACCAGCTCCTGTTCGATTTGGTCTTTCTCGGCGCTCACTTCCGTCAGTTCTCGGACGGCTCGACGACGCTGTTTGAGGATTTCATCCAGTTGAAATACCCCTTTGCGCAGAGATTCGCTGCTGGCGAACAGGACGCCTAGGGTGGTGGCAGAAATCATAATCCCTGTAATGATGGTGACTACCGTGGCGGTTTGCTTGGGGCGGAGCTTGAACAGGCTCAACCGCGCTTTCCCGACTTTGGTGCCTAGGCGATCGCCCAAGGTGGCAATCAGCCCCCCCAAGACTAAAACCACCAGAATTAAGATATAGGCGCTGGTCATGTGGCTCCGCGATCGTCCATCTTCAAGGGTATCTTAATCCGTGGGGAGGCTACAAGCGGGCTTTGTCCAATATCCTTGATAAATTCACCCTCAAATTTTCTTGACAAATCCGGCCACTTATGTTATGTGAGCATCCCCTAATTTGGCGGGTCTAGGGGGACACGATTCGCCTGGTCACTATCGAGCAAAACCGAGTAATTGATTGCGTTAGGCTTCGCCCCTAGTCTTTAAACCCAGTAAATTATTCTGCAATACTGACGCTCGGATTCTTGGATTTTTGAGAAAAAATTAATCTAAATTTGTCTTAAATTGTTGAAATTTATCAAATCAAAATCATCATAATTTATTTGTTTGATCAAATTTAACCAAGAAAAATTATTTACAAAAAATCATCAACAAAAAAATGATTTGGCAGAATCATCTATTAGAGATTGCCGATTTACTTTCTGTAAATTGGATAGCAAGGCAAATTGACTTTGGATAGTGGCCTTGACAAGTTACAGGTGTTTATGCTATAGTAGAACTAACTGAGTAAGTCAGCCTAACTCCAGCTTTATTCCTTTGAGTTTTAGAGGCTAGATAAAGCCAGAGGCGGGGGAACCAGGCTATTTGAGAGCATAAGGGGCATATCCTCATTGTTAATTTATGAGGAAGGGCATCTCTCAGCCCTAGCCCGTCAGCTAACCTCGTCGGCATTGAGAGAAGACTGTGATCGTGCGATTTCTACTGGTGAAAATGTACCTTATTGTACGTTTTTGATCTGTAGTGCCGATTTCATCAGGATTCTTCACCGGACTCTCAGTTGTTCCACCTTACTGTTGAAAAAGGCACTCAAAATGACATTATTGCTCAGCTTGGCAGTCAATGCCAAGAATTCTCTGTTGGGGCAGTTGCGGCGCCAAATTTTTCGCCCTAACGTGATGCTGCCTATGGCAGGCTTTGCCGGAGTAATCGCTCTGTGGTGGGTGATTGCCCTGTTTCGGCAAGAGATGATGCCGACACCGCTAGAAGCACTGGTGAAAAACCTGGACTTTATTATCCACCCGTTTTATCGGCGAGGCCCTGGCGACCTGGGTTTAGGGTGGTTGCTGCTCGCCAGTTTACGCCGGGTGTGCATCGGCTTCTTATTGGGGGCGATCGTTGCCATTCCCGTCGGGGTTCTCATTGGTCTGTCCCATGCGGCATGGTTGGCGATAAATCCCATTATTCAAGTCTTTAAACCCGTATCACCCCTGGTGTGGCTACCAATAGCCCTGGCGATTTTCAATTCGGCTGAACCATCAGCAATTTTCGTAATTTTTATTACTTCTCTCTGGTCCACCATTATCAACACCGCTGAAGGAGTCGCCAACGTCCCCAAAGACTACCTGGAAGTAGCGGAAGTTTTGGAAATGCCGCGCTGGAAGCAACTGCTAAAAGTTGTGATTCCGGCAAGTTTGCCCTACATTTTCACAGGCTTACGCATTAGTCTAGGAATCGCCTGGTTGGTGATTGTGGCGGTGGAAATGCTCACCGGCGGGATTGGCATTGGATTTTTTGTTTGGGATGAGTGGAACCGCTTAAATGTGAGTTCTGTATTCTTAGCTGTGTTTGTGATTGGGTTGACGGGGTTAATTCTGGACTATGCCCTGGCTAAATTGCAAACCGTGGTGACACATCGTCCGGCACGCTCCTAAGATTCACAGGCGGTGATAAACAAATGAATAAACAGTGGAACCGTCGGTTATTCCTACAGGGTATGGGTGCAACGGCGTCGGCGATCGCCTTTTCCGCCTGCAGCCAGAAACGAGCGCCAAACAACGCAGCACAGCCCGAAGCTACCTTGGCTGTAGAGCCAATTATCAAACCCGAAAGCCTGGAAAAGCCAGATTTAACCATTGGTTTTGTTCCAGTAAATGATTGCGCGCCCTTTGCCGTAGCCTGGGAAAAAGGATTCTTTCGCAAGTATGGACTTAATGTCACCCTCAGCCGGGAAGCCAGTTGGGCAAACTCCCGCGATGGACTGATTTTTGGACGGTTAGACGCCTCGCCGGTGGTATCAGGTGCTGTTACCAATGCGTGGTTGGGCGCCGAAGGCGCACGCCACTTTCCCCTCTGTGCAGCCATGACGATCCACCGCCACGGCAATGGGTTGACCATGAATCGAAAACTATGGGAAGGCGGCGTGCGTCCTTGGTCAACCTATGAGGGCAATTTAGAGGCGTTTGGACAAGATTTAAGAGCTTATTGGCAAAAGTCTCCCCTGAATGAGCGGGTGTGGGCGGTTGTCCTGAGTTCCTCCATCTATGAGTATTTTGTTCGCTATCTGATTGCGGCTGCTGGCTTAAACCCGATCGACGAATTGCGGTTAATTATTACACCGCCACCGCAGATGGTAAGCAACATGAGAATCGGGGCGATGCAGGCTTACATGGTGGCGGAACCGTGGAATACGCGGGCAATTAGCGGTAATGAAGGCATTGGCTTTACCTTTGTTCAGGGGCGGGAAATTTGGCGCGGGCACCCCGATCGTCTGTTGGCGGTTAGGGAATCATTCATCAAGGACTACCCCAAAACCTATCGCTCCCTAGTAAAGGCCATGATAGAAGCCTGCCAATATTGCAGCCAACCGGGCAACCGAGAAGAGGTCGCCCAAATTATTTCCCAACGCTCTTTTACCGGTGCCAATATCAAATACACCCGCCCCGGCATTACGGGGAATTACAACTATGGGGGGTTTGACAATCAATCGCGAATCAAAAACAGTTTAGAAACCACACTTTTCTTTGACGTGCCCTCCCATGTGTCGGAGGTTGCCCATGACCACTCAACCTTTCTCTGGCAGTCCCAGGCGCTCTGGTTGATGACTCAAGCCACGCGGTGGGGGCAAATTCCAGAATTTCCCAAGAATGCTGAAGAAATTGCCCGTCAAGCCTGGAGAACCGATTTGTATCGGGAAATTGCTGCTGAAATGGGGATTGACTGTCCATCGGATGATTTCAAGGTTGAACCCGGAGCCGCTTTTATTGATGGCAAACCATTCGACCCCAGCGACCCAAGTGGCTATCTCAATAGCTTTGAAATTCGGGCAAATCGACCCCAAACCTATTGGCTCGGATGAAAAATCAATAGCTCACCCCTAAAACCACAGAAAATTTTATGACGATATCCAAGCAACCTGTAAGTCAACCAAATATGAATTTGGGTCATGCTGACACATTTCTAGTGATTGAAAATGTCGTTAAGGCATTTCAGAAGCCTGATGGGAGTCAATTTATTGTCCTTGGCGGCATCGACCTCACTGTGGGAGAGCAAGAGTATGTGTCTGTTATTGGTCATTCCGGCTGTGGCAAGTCAACCCTCATCAGAATTGTGGCAGGGCTGGAAAAACCCACATCTGGTTTAGTCACTTTGGAAGGAAAAGCAATTCGGAAACCAGGTGCTGAACGGATGATGGTGTTTCAGGGCTATGCTTTGCTCCCTTGGTTGACGGTGAGGGAAAACATTCGTTTGGCAGTTGATGAAGTGTTCAAAAACGCCAGTCGAGCCGAGCGAATCGGCATAGTCAATGAGCATATAGAAATGGTGAATTTGACTGCAGCAGCGGATAAGTATCCCCATGAACTGTCAGGGGGAATGAAGCAACGGGTAGGGGTAGCGCGGGCATTGGCCACCCGCCCGAAATTGCTGTTGCTCGATGAACCATTTGGGGCACTGGATGCGCTGACCCGCCCCAAGCTACAGCAGCAAGTTTTGGATATCTGGGACAATCATCGGCAAGCTGTGATGATGATTACCCATGATGTGGATGAGGCAATCTTTATGTCCGATCGGGTGGTGATGATGACCAATGGGCCGGAAGCTACTATCGGAGAAGTATTGGATATTCCGTTGCCTCGGCCACGCGATCGCCATGACTTGCGCGAATCTAAAGAATATTACGAGCTGCGAAATCATGCCTTAGATTTTCTGGAGCGGTATCAATAAATGAGCTGCTGCTAAATCCAGTTAATTTGCAGATTTCTCTATTGTGGCCTCAAGGCGGACGGGAGGAGCCGATCGACCCTTGGGGAGTGGAAAACTCAGGTGGATAATTGCACAACCACTATGCCGGTGGTATTTGGGGGGAAATACCCAAACTCGCCAGATTATGCAATTGTTCCGGAATCGGTGCCGCCACCGTGAAGAGTGAATTGATAAGGGGATAAAAGTGACGACTCGGGCTAATGGTGCGGCAAAGCACCGGTCCAGTTGGGGGCGGCCTTCCCACCTACTCAGGCGGTGGGAATGTCCCCCAACTTTACCTCTTTACCAGGCTGACACTGGCAAGTGCCACTCAATAAAGTGTCCGCAGCTTCCTAGATTTAATCCGGGAACTTGTGCCAGACTGGTAACGTCAAAACTATTCGGCATGGTTATACAGCCAATTCCCAATCATGAGTAACACTCATTCTTTGTCTTTTTCAGCGGGTCAGGCAGCAGCTTCCCAGGCGCGAGCCGGTTCCCTAGCCGGAATTCCGGCAGAAAAACTTTCCAACTCCGATTTGGTACTGCTGTGCCAGGAGGGGTTACGACCGGACAGAGCCGCGTTTGCCGAGCTGATGCGTCGCTATCAAGTGCATGTGGAGAAAATCCTCTATCACCTGGCGCCGGATTGGCAAGACCGTGCAGATTTGGCTCAGGAAGTATGGATTCGGGTCTATCGGAACGTAAAACGGCTCAACGAGCCAGTTAAGTTCCGGGGTTGGCTCAGCCGCATTGCCACGAATTTGTTTTACGATGAACTGCGCAAGCGGAAGCGGGTACGTGAGCCTTTATCCTTAGATGCTCCTCGCACATTAGATGATGGGGAGATGGATTGGGAAATCGCCACGGATATGCCCGGTCCCGAAGAAGATTTGACCACGCGGGAGTTTTACGACCAACTGCGGGAGGCGATCGCCGACCTGCCAGAGGTATTCCGCACCACCATAGTCCTGCGAGAAATCGAAGGACTCGCCTATGAAGAAATTGCCGAAATTACCGGCGTTTCCTTGGGAACGGTCAAATCTAGAATCGCCCGAGCCCGTCAGCGTCTGCAACTGCAGCTCCAAAATTATTTGGATTCCTAGGGGTTATGTGGGTGACAAGCAGGGGAGGAGATCGGCAGAAAATTAAGTTTTTTTAAAAAAACAGTGAGTGCCAAAACCCCACTTTAAGATATTAGGTAGAGCATGGCATTCTTTTGTAAATCGGGTGTTTGAGCGAGTTAGTATCGGTGGTGGTTAAATGAACCCTAAAATAGAAGTCCAAAAAGATAATCAACTGCCTCTCTCCCAGGGTTCAGGGAATCCGGCCCCAATTCTGGGAGCCGAAAAAGAGGATTATGGTTTGCTCAGCGCTTACATTGATGGCGAGGCAACGCCAGAGGAGCGCAAGCAGGTAAACCAGCGGTTAGATAACGATCGGGAATTCAAAAAACTGTACTTGCAGATGTTGCAAGTGCGACAAAAATTTCAAGCCATGCCAGTTCCCACCTCAGAAGCATCAGTGGGAGAAACGGTGCAGAGGTTTTTCTGGGTGCTGGATCGGCGGCGACTGCGGGCCTTATCCTTGGGAGGCAGCGCGATCGCGGCAGTATTCTTGGCAGCGATCGCTGGAATCGTCCCCGGAACGTCTTTTGCACCTCAATTATCCAAGACTCTGGGAAATCAGGATAGTTCAGAAGAACTGGCGATCGCGCTCAACCGCCCGATCGTGATGATTCCCAAAGCCGCCATTGCCGCACCAGTGAACACCCCACCGGCGGATAAAGTACAGCCAAATTAACTCCGCAGCAGATGATATCAGATGCTCCCAGCAGAGACAAGGTATATCCTTGCTCCCCTGGGAGCATCTACATTTTAACAGTTGATACAAGCCAGTCGAGATTCGCTCCACCAGCCATCAGGCATATCAACCCCATCGAGTTCGCGCACCAGTTTGGGGGACATCACATAAGCCCAAACCAAACCCATTGAATCACCCAGAGGGTGAAACACCTCAATTTGCCGCCGATCGTACTCATTCTCTTCGGGAGAACGCCCCGGTTTGTAATTTTCCAGTTCGTCCATTTTCAGCAAAATGGCAGATTCTGGAAACGAGAGAACGAACCCCCGCACCTTATCTTCCCCTTCCGTCATCGCGGGATAACCCCGCTTTTTCAAGTGGTAGAGCTTGCCACGAGCGTTAGCCGGTTGGTTGCTGATGACCAAACCGCTACAGTAGGAGTGGTGGTAGCGCTCCCCTGGTTTCAGGGTGCCGTAAACAAAAACCTTCGTTAACATAAAATCCCTCAGTAGAGGGAAACGGAGAGGAATACTTGAATTTGATTTGATCTCATTTCAGTCCCTAGAAGGGATTAGAAAAGACCCCCACCCGTTCCCAAAAATATCGTAGCTATCCATCGAAACTAGGCCGATGATGCACCTCACTGACAACTTCGATAATGAAATGCCTTGAGTTCGTAGTCGGTGGTGGAGACAGAGTAGAGCTTGGCATTCATCACCGATTATATCGCTCTTGGCCACCACAGGTGTAAGCCAGATTACACAATTATCCTCTGCTGGGCTGGAAATCCTCTATTGGCAAGTATCCCAGCCATTGATTAATAAATCCGAAAGTAATGGTTTGTAGTTGGGATTTAGCCCAAACAACCCCGTCCCCCCGTCTCCAAGTCTCCCCGTCTCCGAGTCCCCCCGTCCCCCCGTCCCCTGGTCCCCCAGTCCCCCAGTCCCCCCAAGGGGGCGCCCAGTCAAAATATGCCAAAATATCGATGCAAACCAGATTCGCGAGTTGAGGAGTACCCAATTGGAATCCCGTTATAACCCAGCCGATATCGAGGCCAAGTGGCAACGAACTTGGGAAGAAACCGGCTTGGCGCGCACCCCAGACAAGAGTGCTAAGCCTAAATTCTATGCCCTATCCATGTTTCCCTACCCGTCGGGCAACTTACATATGGGACATGTGCGAGTTTACACCATTGCCGACGTAATTGGCCGCCTGAAGCGGATGCAGGGATATCGCGTCCTCAACCCGATGGGGTGGGATGCTTTCGGACTTCCGGCGGAAAACGCGGCGATCGAGCGCGGTATCCACCCCGCCAAGTGGACCTACCAAAACATCGCCCAAATGAAAGGGCAACTGCAAAAACTTGGTATCGCCTTCGACTGGGAGCGGGAAGTTACCACCTGCGCTCCCGACTACTACAAATGGACCCAGTGGATTTTCCTGCAATTTTTCCAAGCCGGACTCGCCTACCAAAAAGAAGCCGCCGTTAACTGGGACCCGATCGACCAAACCGTACTCGCCAACGAACAAGTAGATAACGAGGGACGCTCTTGGCGGTCCGGGGCCATAGTAGAGCGGAAACTCCTGAAACAGTGGTTCCTCAAAATTACCGACTACGCCGAACAGCTATTAAACGACCTAGATAAATTAACCGGATGGCCAGAGCGAGTTAAACTCATGCAGGCCAACTGGATTGGCAAATCCACCGGCGCCTATTTAGAATTCCCCATTGTGGGACTAGAAGATAAAATCGGCGTTTTCACCACCCGACCCGATACCGTCTGCGGCGTCACCTACGTAGTCCTCGCCCCCGAGCATCCCCTTACCCCCAAAGTCACCACCCCAGAGCGGAAAGCAGCCGTAGAGGCATTTATCGCCGAAATTGCCAGCCAGAGCGAAACCGATCGCACCGCCGAAGACAAACCCAAACGAGGAATACCCACCGGTGGCGTCGCCATCAACCCCTTTACCGGGGAAGAAATTCCCATTTGGATTGCCGATTATGTCTTATATGAATATGGCACCGGCGCCGTGATGGGCGTACCCGCTCACGACGTGCGGGACTTTAAATTTGCCAAAGAAAATCAATTGCCCGTAAAAGTAGTTATCGCTCCTTCTGGGGAAGATGGCAGCAAAACCCTGGAAGCCGCCTATACCGAACCAGGAATTATGGTCAATTCCGGTCAATTTAACGGTATCCCTTCTGAATCCGGGAAAATGGCCGTCATCACCGAAGCAGAAAAACAGGGTGGCGGGAAAGCGCGAGTACAATACCGGCTCAGGGATTGGTTGATTTCTCGCCAGCGATATTGGGGGGCACCAATACCCATGATTCATTGCCCCAGTTGCGGGACCGTCCCCGTGCCCGAGGCGGACCTACCTGTGCGGTTGCCTGAAGATGTGGAGTTTAGCGGACGCGGAGCCTCTCCTTTGGCGAAGTTAGACAACTGGGTACAAGTGCCTTGTCCCAGTTGTGGGGAACCGGCGCGCCGGGAAACCGATACGATGGATACGTTTATTGATTCCTCGTGGTATTTCTTGCGCTATACCGACGCCAAGAATGAGTCACAGCCGTTTGATAAAGCGGTGGTGAATGACTGGATGCCCGTGGACCAGTATGTGGGGGGGATAGAACACGCGATTTTGCACTTGTTGTATTCCCGGTTTTTTACCAAGGTGTTGCGCGATCGGGGTTTACTCAACTGCGATGAACCCTTCCAACGACTCCTCACCCAAGGCATGGTCCAAGCCATGACCTACAAAAACCCCGTCACCGGCAAATACATACCCCCCGCCAAAGTCAACCCCAGCAACCCCAAAGACCCCGACACCGGCGAAGATTTGGAAGTTTTTTATGAAAAAATGTCCAAATCCAAATACAACGGTATCGACCCCTTAGAGGTTTTAGCCAAATATGGCGCCGATACCGCTCGGATGTTTATCCTGTTCAAAGCGCCACCAGAGAAAGATTTAGAATGGGATGATGCCGATGTAGAGGGGCAATATCGGTTTTTAAATCGAGTGTGGCGCTTGGCGAGTGAATTTACCGGTCAACTTCCCACGAAATCCATCAATCTGGATAAATTGACCAAAGCCGAAAAAGATTTGCGGCGGGCAACCCACACGGCTATCAAAGAAATCACGGCGGATTTAGAGGGTGAATATCAATTCAACACCGCCATTTCTGAATTGATGAAATTAAGCAATGCTTTGGCGGATACTAGCAGCAAACAATCCCCAGTGTATGCGGAAGGAATCAAAACCTTGATTTTGCTGCTGGCTCCTTTTGCCCCCCACGTGGCGGAGGAATTATGGCAAAATCTTGGGGGTACGGGTTCGGTTCACGAGCAATCATGGCCGGAATTTGACCCAGATGCTTTGGTGTTAGATGAAATCACCTTGGTGATTCAGGTGATGGGGAAAACTCGCGGGACTATCCAAGTGCCAGCAGATGCGGATAAAGCGGCGTTGGAAAAATTCGCTCGGGAATCGGAGATTGCCCAACGTTATTTGGGAGACGCGGAGATTAAGAAAGTGATTGTAGTGCCTGGAAAGTTAGTTAACTTCGTAGTGGGTAAATAGGCAGATGTAGTAGATGACAGAAACCGGGTTGATTATCCAAATTTGGATTCAGCAATAGAGATGCTGCCAGAAACCCGGTTTCTCGCCTAATTATAGGGATATAGGTTATAATTGAGTATTGAAAGCATTGGGGATGTGATGATGAGCCAAACTGGGTTAGGGATTAAAGATTTATTGCAAGAGCAGCGAGGGCAAATTCTGGAAATAGCCCAAAAGCATGGAGCTTACAACGTGCGGGTGTTTGGCTCGGTGGCGAGAGGAGAAGCCACGGAAGAGAGCGATATAGATTTTTTGGTTGACTATGATTTGGGAAAAATCACGCCTTGGTTTCCCGGAGGACTATTAATTGATTTAGAACGGTTGCTCGCTCGTCAGGTTGATATTGCCACGGTGGATATGTTGCCAGAACCTATGCGCGATCGGGTGTTGCATGAGGCGGTGATGCTATGAGGCGAGGGGTTGAAAGACTGCAAAATATTGTGGCGGCGATATCGGCAATTGAGCGATATGCCAGTCAAGGCAGACAGGCGTTTTATGAACAAGAACTGATTCAGGTTTGGGTGATTCATCCTCTCCAGATTATTGGAGAAGCAGCAAATTCTTTATCAGATGATTTGATAAACCGATATTCTGAGGTGCCTTGGGTAACGAGGTTGTCAGTGGCGAGTTAAGAGTTAAATTATGACTCAGAAACCAAGATTGAGGTGCGCTTCGAGGCAAAAGCGATTTTCTCCTGTTTGTGAGTAGGTTTAACAGGGGATACCGTCTGGGAGCCCTTACTGGTTTCTGCGGGTAGGGCCATAAATAAAACGGTAATTCCGAAAGGGACAATCAGGAGTAGCTCCATTTTTATTCTCCCGTGGGGATGTGAACTGGGCCTCTGAGTGGAAACAGCACCACTGCTCTTGGCAGTTGAGTTTGTTTCACCTTCAATTTCTATCATCCACGATCGGACTGGGGAAGGCAGCGATCGCGCCAGCCAAAACCGGTGAACGTGATCTGCCAGATCCAAGATCCAGATCCGATGGCTAATGTGACCAGCATCACCTATTTTTTTCCTCCAGGGAGAGTGCAGCCACAGAGGTGAGCCCCATCAAGATTAGCGGTTTTCAGGTCTGCTCCTTCTAAATTGGCATTCCGCAGGTCTGCACCTCGCAAGTCGGCGAGACCCAAGTGAGCCGAACTCAGGTTAACACCACTAAGGTTAGCGCCACTCAAGTTAGCGGCGAACAACCAGGCCCCAGAGAGGTCCGCACCGCTGAGGTTGATCCCACTGAGGTTGGCGCATTCTAGATCAATATCCGTGTGAGCAAAATCTCTTTCTCCGGCGGCATAACGGCGCAACAGTTCTCTGAGTTCCATAACTACTGATGTTCGCGATTTGGTTGTGATTAACTTTAGTTTGCTCCTGCCAGTGGTTTTCGCGTCAAGCGGCGGTGCAGTTTGACAACTGTCACATTTCCCGGTCCCCGTCTCCCCCTCACCCTAAATCCCTCTCCCAAAAGGGGAGAGGGACTTTCCCCCCCGTCTCCGAGTCCCCCCGTCCCCCCATCTCCCCATCTCCCCGTCCTGTTTTTATCCCCCGATCGGCTCGATCACGTAATTGACAATTATCAATTATCAATTATCAATTATCAATTATCAATTATCCCCCCGTCTCCCCGTCTCTTGGTCCCCTTACCTGGTGCCATCAAAAAAAACTCGGCATTTCTGCCGAGCTTTCTGGAACATGAGAATTTTCATACTGATTATCTTTAATTGCACTTATAATGCGGCGATCGCAGCCGACGAGCAACCCGCCCGGACGGGGTATAGCCGGAGAAATCAACGGTTAGAGGCTGTTATCGCAAAAACTGATTTTTGGCTTCTAGCCCATATCTCACTTTATAAATCTTCCACAGATACTTATCGATGACATCCCCGTTGATTAATTGGTCTTTCAGGATGGTGTTATCGGTGCAGATTTTCCGCTGGGAGGGTTGCATGAATTTCACAAGGATTTTAGACTTCAATTTAAGTATAAACTGTTTTCCCCCAGAACTTCTGTGATTTGAGTCATTGTTCACAGGTGAATTAGCGCCGGAAAATCATTGCATTCGATCGCCCTCCCAGATGATCCAGGGATAGTTTTTTTGTGACCGCGATCGCGGGTGGGTGGTAGGGGTTTGAGGCGCCAACCCCTACAACCATTGCCCCCAAAGCATTGCAGCCTTTTTCCCTGTCCCCTAGTCAGTTGTCAAAAGTATCATTGCGTTTTCTCAGTTGTTTGCAGTGTATCACAACAGGGATTTACCCCTACCTAACTGGGATCAGAGTTAGTCTCATGCTGCGGCGTGGGTTGCAGACAGATTACTTCGCAGACCCATCGGTTCAATGCGACACAGTCACCCCATCAAGAAAGACAACCGCTTTGGTCACGAAGCTATTGCCTCAGCTCACTCGCTAGCCGGAACCCACTTAGCGTCCAATTCCGATATTTCTTCGTTTTCCTTTAACTCCAAGATGATTCTATTGATTGATTCCCGATAGGGACTGCCTTGAGGGAAGGCAATACCGTATTGTTGCTTTTCAAAAAGTCGCCCCACTACCCGCAAATCTGGATTTTTGGAAGCATAGTAGAGCAAAAGAGGTGCATCGCCTACTACAGCTTGGATTTGGTGTTCTCTCAAATCTTGATAAGCCTCTTCAATTCGCTGATACTCAATTAACTTCAATGGTTCGCGACGCAAATAAGCCGCAGAAGTAGTATTGGCGACAGCTCCCACCCGTTTGCTGCGCAAATCTTCGGGACCGGAGATGCCAGATTGCAGCCGATTAGCGGTGATTTGAGCGACGAAATAAGTCACAACAAAGATAGCACCGAGCATCCAGCTAATGGCAATCAGGCGTCCCACCACTCCTTTGGGCGCTTTATCGCCGTAACCCACGGTGGTAGCTGTGACCATAGACCACCACAAAGCCTCCCAGATGCCTTCTCGATAGGTTTGGGGAAACATATCTGGATTATCCTTGCGCTCGAAAAACCAGACTAAATGAGCTGAGACCATAGCCATACCAAACAAAATGGCGATCGCGCGCACAGTTTCCCAGGAAAAGGCATAAAAGATGAATGAAAAGAAAGGATTTTCCGCTTCATCTATGACCAAAATTTGCAAGCCAGTTTCATAAAAACCAAAAGAAAAATCTAGGGCTTTTTCCCGCTGGGCAGTAATCGTGATGCCGGCAATGGCGAGATTTGCCTCACCCTTAGCCACAGCATCTAAGGCTTCTTGGACGGTATCGTACTCGATGAATTCGTAATCAACACCCAGCCTGTTGGCAATTTTGTCCCACAGGTCGATGCTGTAACCGGTGATGCGTGGAGTGGCTTCGGGATCCACAATGACGAAAGGGGGCAAAGCCTTAGTGGCGACTTTCAACCGTTGGGCGAATGCACCGGCGGGAGTGATGGCGAGATAGGTTCCGGCAACCAAAACCGATACCGTCCATTTAAGGGAGGGAAAAATTTTGCGCTTCAGCATCTCGATCTGGCCAGCAATTTAAATTTTGCATAGGGGAAAACATTAAATAATTTACCATTAATAGTAGCGCTCAAGGTTGTGGCAGTTGGCAAAAAGGCCAAAGAGCGATCGCTCTGGGCGGGAAATTGAGGTGGAGGGGACAAGGGCGATCGCCACAGAGACCTTAGCCTTGAGCAGGGGTCATTGTGATCTGTGAGGGGTGATGTTTAATGACCAATGAGGGCTGAAGCCCAACTACAAACCAGGAGGGCTGAAGCCCAACTGCAAACCAGGAGGGCTGAAGCCCAGCTACAAACCAGGACGGGGAATACCTGTACAGGTTTAAGGCAGGTGACAATTGCCCGTTATCACATCAATGCGCAAACCTTCCCTAGCCAGGATAGAGTTGGGAAATTCTTGTCTCACTGTGATTTCGAGATTGTCGAGAAAGTCATCATGATGTATGGGGTCGTGGTGAAAAATGACCAGTTTTTTGACTCCAGATGCCTTAGCGAGTTTGACCGCTTCCTGCCAAGTGGAGTGACCCCAGCCATACTTGGGCGCTTTGGGGTTGTGGTATTCCTCATCAGTGTACATCGCATCGTAGATGAATAGGTCGGCATTACGAGCCAAATGGAGGACATGTTCATCCATGCGATCGGGGAAATGTTCCGTGTCAGTGCAATAAAACACCGAATGTCCCGCCCAAGTCACCCGATAGCCCATCGCATTATTGGGGTGATTCAAAGGCCCGGTTTCAAATTCAATATCATCGATCTTGAAACTATTGCCGCACACCAGCTCGTAAAACTGGATATCGGCATACATTCCCCCCAAAGGAACTGGGGAATTAGGATGCAAAACTCTTTCGAGGAAGTGCTGTTTCATCGATTCGCCATCAGGAGGGACGGCGCCGTAAATATGGAAGCGGTTTCCCTTGGTAAAAGCTGGGGTAAAGAACGGGAAGCCTTGAATGTGGTCCCAGTGGTAGTGGGTGAAAAACATATAGGCTTCGATCGGCTGCTGCTCCTTCATCAGTTTAGTGCCCAGGACCTGCAAGCCGGTGCCTGCGTCAAAGATGAGGTGCTTACCCCCCACTTGGATATCGATGCAGGAAGTATTGCCGCCGTAGCGAACCGTCTCTTTGCCAGGGGCCGGAATACTGCCGCGCACGCCCCAGAACTGGACAGCAAAATCAGGTGTTGGGCTGGTTTCCATACTGGCTCTTTTAGAATCTTAGTTGAATAGGCAGTTAGGACTGTGGTAAATAGGATGCAGCCACCCCCGAGCACGCTGGCGCTTCGCAAAACTGATATGCCGTGGGCAAAACGAGCCGCATCCTTCAGCGGAGTTGTCACCCGCGCCCTTGATATCTTAATTCCACAGATAACCTGGCAGCGCCTGTACTTCTCCCTTACGGAATTCACAGACAGCCTTTATCTGCGGTTACTGGATCCCTACATCTTCAGAGCAGGGGTGGAAAAGCAGCGTACCAAGGGCGTGACCGCCCGTGACCGCATATCGGTTTGACAAACCGAACCGAAGGGCGCTACGCTTTCCCTAACGGTTCGGCGCTAGCTATCGGTCTGCGAAGCCATCGGTGATCATCGGCGCCACCCTTGTCAGCGCCCCCAAATCTAGTTAGGGGACCCTTTTACAAAGTACCGCATTGACCCTGATGGCGCAACAGATGATCGCATAGCACCAGGGCGACCATTGCCTCTACCATTGGCACAGCTCTAGGTAAAACGCAGGGGTCGTGCCGTCCTTTAGCAGCTAGGGTGGTTTCTTCCCCGGAGCTAGTCACCGTGCGCTGCTCTTTCCGAATTGTAGCAGTTGGTTTAAAGGCAGCTCGGATGATGATATTTTCTCCGTTACTGATGCCACCTTGAATGCCGCCGGAGCGGTTGGTGAGGGTGCGCACATTGCCGCCGTCATCGATGAAAAATTCATCGTTGTGTTCGCTACCAGTCAGATAAGTGCCAGCGAAGCCAGAGCCAATTTCAAAACCTTTGGATGCCGGTAGGGACATCACGGCTTTGGCTAAATCCGCTTCTAATTTATCAAATACGGGTTCTCCCAAACCTTTGGGTAGGTTGCGAGCCACGCATTCGACGACGCCACCGAGGGAGTCACCACCTCTACCTACTTGCTCGATCAATTGGATCATCGTGGGAGCAATTTCTGAATCAGGACAACGGACGATGTTGCTTTCTACCTGTTCTAGGGTGACTTGATCAGGAGATACTTTTGCTTCTAAGTCTTTGATGCGCTTAACATAGCCGACAATTTCCACTTGAGCGACTTGGGAGAGGATTTTTTTGGCGATCGCCCCCGCGGCTACCCTGCCTATAGTCTCCCGCGCCGAGGCCCTGCCTCCCCCCTGCCAGTTTCTAATCCCATATTTCGCCTCATAAGTGGCATCTGCGTGGGAGGGTCGATAGGTTGAGGCCATTTCGCTGTAGTCCTGGGGCCGGGTGTCTTTATTCCGCACCAAAATCGCGATCGGTGTCCCCAGAGTTTTCCCCTCAAACACTCCCGAAACAATTTCGCAGATGTCCGCTTCCTGGCGAGGCGTCGTAATTTTACTCTGTCCCGGGCGGCGGCGATCGAGTTCCACTTGAATTTCCGCCGCCGATATTTCCAGTTTTGGCGGGCAACCATCAATCACTACCCCTACGGCGCCGCCGTGAGATTCTCCAAAAGTGGTAATTCTAAACAGATGCCCGAAAGTATTGCCCATAATTTGCTGCGCCAGATACGGTGGGACTTGTATTTTATCCGAAATTGCCCGCTCTCGTCTCTGTTCTGGCCCCTAGTGCCACGATCAGACCGAGGACCCGGAGACTGGGGAGACGGGGAGCAAGGGAGACGGGGGGAAGATGGGGAAGAGGGGGAAGAGGGGGAAGAGGGGGA
>Ga0209172_10000640_pt1 | contig 92702 bp, 76 predicted proteins | sample LarsenN4metaG_FD_184113 | JGI IMG/M metagenome (GOLD analysis project Ga0209172, IMG submission 184113) | Hot spring sediment bacterial and archeal communities from British Columbia, Canada, to study Microbial Dark Matter (Phase II) - Larsen... ... | reverse complement strand
ACTGCGTAGACCGGCTTCGAGGGCCTCACGCTCTGGCGGTCTTAATTCGTGAACAAATAAAGGTGATTTCATAACTCATTATTGTACCCACCTCATGTTGTTACACAAATACTTTGTTAAAAATGCACTAGGTTATGCTCGATATCAATCGTCAGGTAGCTGTCGCTGTAGGCGGCCGGTTTATTATTAATCGGAGCAGAGTGGTAGGCTCGGCGCAAGGCTGCCCGCACCCGTGCCAGAACCACTTTGGCGTTGAACGGTTTGGTAATATAGTCATCGGCCCCGCTGTCCAGGCCGCGAATGATCTGCGTATCATCAGCCTGGATGGTCAGGATAATAATCGGCACATCGGAAAGCTGGCGGATGATACGGCAAATTTCCCAGCCGTCCATATCGGGCATCATCACATCTGAAATAACCAGGTCTGGGCGTTGCGCATAAAATTGCTGCAAGCCTTCTCGTCCATTGTTAGCGGTGTAAATCTCAACACCAGCTTCAGCCAGCGCAGAAACCAACAGTTCAATAATAACCGGATCGTCGTCAACCACCAAAACCCTCTTCTTTTCCATCGCGCTTGGTTTCTCCTAAAGTACGACCACTGACCGCCGACCCCCACTCTAACCTTCCCTCTAATAGGGGGAGGGAAGGGAGGGGGTCGGCGGTTATGAACACTCTAACGTGGTTTGCAGCGTAGCCTGGATTGACTGCCATTCTGCTTCAAGTTGTTGAAACACCGGCCAACAGTTCTCCAACTGGTTGACATGACCGGCCTGCTCCAATTTGGAGCATAATTCGCCCAGCGGGGCCTGGTTCAACAAGGCGCAGTCGGAACGGAGGGTGTGAGCGACCCGCTCCACTTGCCTGGCATTGCCCGCCTCGATCCCGGCGCTTAATTCGCCCAGTTTACCGGGCAGTGTTTTGAGCAAGAGATTAACCACTCGCCGCAACGTTTCACGGTTGCCTCCGGTGGCTTCCAGTAGCGCCGCCAGGTTGAACGGCGGCGTAGACAACTCCAGCCTCGACCCGCCTTCCCGTTTAATGCCGGCCAGCGCCGCTTGCAGCAGGTCGAGGCGGATGGGTTTGCTGAGATAATCATCCATCCCGGCGGCCAGGCAGCGTTCCCGGTCGCCGATGAGGGCGTTGGCAGTCATAGCAATAATGCGGGGGCGACCGGGGCCGGGGAAGAGCTGGTGGATACGCCGGGTTGTTTCCAGCCCATCCAACTCTGGCATCTGCAAATCCATTAAAATCACGTCATAGGGCTGGCGAGCCAGCGCCTCTAGCGCCTCTTGCCCGTTGTTGACCACCCTGGCCTGGTAGCCCAACTTTTGCAGCAGCAGCAGGGCGACTTCCTGGTTGAGTGGGTTATCTTCCGCCAGCAGAATGCGTAATGATTCACTTGGGACGAATTTCGGGGTGGGGGAAAGGGATAATTGATGGTCCAGGGGGCCAAAGCTGCGCTTTGGGACTCCATCGCTTAGTTCGTAATCACGATCTGGCCTTGATGATGGCGCTAGAGCCGGCGTCGGCTTCAGCGTGAGATCAGGGGAACTGCTAACCACGATATTGAAATGGAAAGTGCTGCCTTGCCCGGCAATTCCCTCACTTTCCGCCCACATCGAGCCGCCCATCAACTCGACCAGCCGCTTACTGATAGCCAGCCCCAGCCCGGTGCCGCCGTATTTGCGGGTGATAGAGCTGTCAACCTGGCTGAACGGCTTGAACAGCCGGTCCATTTTCTCAGGCGGGATGCCGATGCCGGTATCGCGGACAGAGAAGCGCAGTTCATAGAACTGAGCAGGGGGGCAGGGGAGCAGGGGGGCAGGGGCGAAAAATTCGCCCCTGCTCCCCTGCCCCTCCGCTCCCCTACTATCTATCAAGCGGCTGCTGACAGACACAGCTACCTCGCCCCGCTCGGTAAATTTGACCGCATTGCTCAACAGGTTGACCAAAATACGTCGCAGCCGGGTGGGGTCGCCGCTGAGGGTGGCGGGTACAGCCGGATCAATATGATACGTTACTGCCAGTTTTTTCTCCGCTGCTTTGGCGGTCAGTAAACTGAGCGAATCTTCAACGCACACCTGTAAATTGAAGGGGATTTCCTCAAGTTCTAGTTGATGCGCCTCTATTTTAGAAAAATCCAGGATGCTGTTAATCAAGGCCAGCAAATCCTCACCGCTGGCGCGGATGATGCCGGTAAAGCGGCGCTGGTCGGGTGTGAGGGGCGTCTCGTTGAGCAGGTCAGTCATACCCACAATAGCATTGAGGGGGGTGCGAGTTTCATGGCTCATATTGGCCAGAAAATCTGATTTGGTGCGGTCCGCCGATTCGGCGGCTTCCTTGGCCTGGTAAAGCTGCTGCCGGGTTTGGACTAATTCGGTAATAACTTCTTGAATTTTTGTCACCGCCGGGCGAAAAATAAACATCCCTTCAAAAAGCAGCACCAGCAGAGTAATGACCAACAAGGTTCGCTCAACCCACTCCAGCCGGTTGACCCGGGCGGTGGCCTCGGCCGCATATTGAAAGACGATGTTGTCCATCCCTGCCAGAAAGGGTCGCTCTGCAACCAGAATTTGCTGCACTAAAGGCGTAATATTTGCCTCGATTGGGGCCTGCAAGAGCGACTGGCTGGCCCGCAGCATAGCCTGATGATACGGCTCGATCTCGGCAAACATACGGCTGATGGTGGGGCTGTTAGCGCCAGGCAGGTCAAGTTCAGAGTCGCCATGCTGAAGCGCTCGATGGGAGCGCGCCCATAAAGCTTCAACTTCGGCCAGTTCGGCCAGAGCGGCCTGGCGGGCCGGTTCGTCAGGCGCGGTTTGGATCATCAGCGCCGCTTTGCTGAGGCGCTGGCTCAACATGCGTTGGCGGCCGGCGATATTGACCACGTTGGCATCGCTGGTTTGTTGTTGCAGGTAGGTATGAATCACCAGTTGGCCGGCTATCGCCAGCACGGCAATGCTGCTCAGGGCCAAAACATAAAGCCGGGTTAAGGGTTGCGTCTGTTTTTTGGCGTTGAGTGAAAACTCTAAAAGCATGCGGCGGTCTCAAACAAAAAAGCCCTCGCTGGCAAGATTTAAATCTCGCCGTCGAGGGCTTGCTTACGTATAATTTTGCGAAAGAATATCATAAGATCATCGTTTCGTCAAGTGCTTTCTGAGAGGCTGTCTGAAAAGCTGGAGTGCAAGGCTTGCCTTGCCCGGCAAACCAAGGTTTGCACTCCTATCTCAGGCACTTTTCAGACAGTTTCTGAGGGTCATTCTGACGACAAAACCCCTTGTCTGTTTTGGGGTGTTAAAAAGATTTAACCTTAACTTTACCCGTCTTTAAAGTTGGTTTAACCGGAACTTAAATTGGTATGGCTAAACTGAGGGTATGCGAGAGAAGTAGACCGGACTGCTCGGCATTGAGCTTTAACTAAGACGCATGTTTTCTAACCAAATTCTGAGAAAATTCCTACAAAGTTCACATGAAACTCTGATAAACTGGCCTCTGCCCATAATTTGTTAAACTACCACTAATTTCTTCCCAATTAATATTTCAATAGAGAATTTTAAACCGGGTAAGCTATCTTCTCCCGGTGGGTATGCTGTTGCCTGAGTTTTTCTCTTATCGCCTGATCCACGAGGCAGAGATGATATGAGCCTGGGGTTCAAACTTTGATTGTTATCACGGAGCGAAATTTATGCAGCGCAGCTATATTTTGAAGCCGTCAAAAGCTAAAAGTTTGAAATATGTTCAAGCAATATCGTCCTCTCCTCTCTTTAGCTTGCTTGTTGTTTTGGTTCTGTCTACCCTGGCCTGTAGCTGGATTGACCTGAGCGACCCCGCGAAAGCAAAACGAGTGGTAATCCGCATCAACCTGCCCACCCTCACCCCCACTGCCAGTTCGCCCCCGACAAACAATTTACCGACAACCATTCCGCCCCCTGCGACGCCATCATACCGTCCCACAATTGCCGCCGCTACCGCCGTTGTTTTAGCTCCCTTACCCACACCCACATTTACCCCCGCTGCTACTGCTACTTCCAACCAGGAATCAGCCCCCCCCATTCCCGTAACTGCTCCCACCAATCCTGTTCCAACCAGTTCCCCTCCAACCAGCCCTCCCATCACAACGCCAACAACCACTTCTGCCCCCAACCCATCTTTCGCCCCCACCCCCACCGTCACCCCTATCCCCGAAACCCCCGGCTGGGCCTTTGCCAAAATCCGCACGTATAACGACGAGTACGAGGGCGGATTGATTTTGTACGGCGAATTGGTCAACGACACCGGTGCGCCGCAAGAAATTGCTTATATCACCGGCGCTTTTTACGACCCCCAGGGCCAGCTCATCGCCGATTCCGACAGCACGACGGAATACTGGCCGCTTGAGATCGTTCCGCCGGGGGGACGCACGCCATTTGAGTTGGCCGTGAATGGCATCCAGGCGGCGGCTAACTTTAAATTATGGGCCAACTCGACCACGACCAGTCAGAGTCCCCGCCAGGATTTCAACTTCGAGGGGGTTGAGCAGTGGAGCGCCGCTGAGGATTACTGTTTAACCGGCCAACTACAAAATCCCGGCGGCGAGCTGCACGATTTCCTGGTTATTGCCGCCGTGCTCTATGACAGCCAGGGCAACGTGGTCAATTTTGGCGAAACTTACGAGTCTGCGCTGGAAGGCGGCGAAACGCTCGATTTTGAAATCTGCATCGAGCCGCCCAATCAGAACGCCGCCCGCCACGAATTGTATGCCTGGGGACAATAAAAAGGAGGTGATTGTAGCAATAAACAAATTTTTTAACCCTGTCTTATGGCGGATAACTGGCTGGCTTCAAAACCTAGCTGTAACCCAAATCAGATTTAAACCGAAATGGAGTGGAGTGTAATGAACCGTAAAAAACAAATAGCCAACTGGTCAATTAAGCTGTTAGCTTTGGCGTTAGTAATGTTTTGGGTAGCACTGCCCGCTCAGGCCATGCCTACCATTTTTATCAACGAAATCCATTACGACAATACCGGCGCCGACACCGGCGAAGCCATCGAAATTGCCGGCCCGGCCGGAACCAATCTGAATGGCTGGAGCATTGTTTTATACAATGGCAGCGGCGGTGCTGTTTATGATACCGATACTTTGAGCGGGACAATTCCCGATCAGCAAAACGGTTTCGGCACTGTTGTCATTAATTACCCTAGCAACGGCCTACAAAACGGCTCACCGGATGGCATTGCCCTGGTGGATGCCAGCAGCGCAGTAGTTCAATTCCTCAGTTATGAAGGCTCCTTTGTCGGCGTTGGTGGGCCGGCTAACGGCCTAACCAGTACCAATATTGGCGTAACCGAGGCCGGCAGCGAGCCGGTGGGCCAGTCGCTCCAGTTAACCGGAAGCGGCAGCACCTATAGCGATTTTACCTGGAGCGGCCCGGTAGCCAACACCTTTGGGGCTATCAATACCGGCCAAACCTTCAGCGGCGGCCCGGCCAACGCTCCGGTCGTCGCTACCTGCGGCAGCCCCCTGGCCGTGATTGAAGGCAACAGCGCCTCACGGAGCGTCAGCGGCAGCGATACCGACGGTACCGTGACCGGCGTTACGCTGGTTAACGTCAACCCACCCACCAGCGATATTACCCTGGCCGATGTGACCCCGGCGGGCGGCGTCGGCGGTACAGCCACAGCTAATCTGAACGTGGCCTCAACCCTGGCTGTCGGCAGTTATGTGGCTACCCTTGAATTTAGCAACAACGATGCTACCCCGCAAACGGCCCAATGCACCCTCAATGTCACCGTGACCGATTTTGTCACCATCGCCGAAATTCAAGGCACGGAGCAGTTCTCGGCCTACAACGGCCAGACCATTGCCACTCGTGGAGTTGTGACCCTGCTGCATAAAAACGGCAGCCGCTTCTGGATTCAAGACCCCACCGGCGATAAGAATCCGGCCACCTCTGAGGGTATTTTTGTCACCGACACGGGCCGCACTGCTGGCTTGACTACTCCGGCGGTGGGCGATCTGGTCACGGTGATTGCCAGGGTGGAAGAGCAGCAGTTTGCCCCTTCGCTGCCCTTAACCCGCCTGCGCAATCTCTCCGCCGTCATCGTCGAGTCCAGCGGCAACCCTCTCCCCAGGGCGGTGGAGCTAAAAAATCTGCCCGACGAGGTCATCACCGAAGGCATCGCCTTCTGGGAACCACTGGAAGGCATGTTGGTACGGGTTAAAAACGCCACCATCGTCGCCCCCACCAACGATTTTGGCGAGTTTGCCATGTTAGCTCGTCAGGATACGCGGGCCGGCTTTGGTTATTACCCCCAAACCGGTCATATTCTGCTCAAATATTATAGCAATGATGGCTTTGTTGACTACAACCCGGAACGAATTGCGGTTGACGATGAGAGTCTGCAAACCCCGCTTGTCGTCCGGCCCGGCGACAAAATAGCCGATTTTGTGGGTGTGGTAGATTACACCTTCTCGATGTACAAACTCCAGCCGGTTTCGGCGACCGGGGTTGACAACAAACCGCTGCCCAGTGTGCCGGTCAGCAAACGTTCCGGCCAGCCGGGCAATCTGGTTGTGACCTCCTTTAACGTCGAAAACCTGTTTGATCTGGTGGACGACCCCGGCAAAGATGACGCCGGTACAACCCCCACCCCGGCTGAACTGGAAACCAAGCTGGCCAAGCTGGCCCTGGCTATCCAGGTGGAACTCAACCTGCCCGATATTCTAATCATCGAGGAGGTGGAGAAAACGGCCATCTTGCAGGAGTTGGGCAATCGGGTCAATGCCGCCGCCGGCACCAATTACAAAGCCACTTCGTTTGACGCCAGCGATGCCAGAGGCATCGAAGTAGGCTTTTTGTGGGATGACAACCGGGTTGACCTGGTCAATGCTTTCCAACTCACCGACGCGATTGTGCCCGGCGTTTCGGCAGCTTTTGGCCCCAGCAGTGAAAGCCCCGGCCGCGAACCGCTGGTAGGCGTGTTCAATGTGACCGGCGGCGTCAACGACCCGACGCTGACCATCATCGGCAACCACTTCAAGAGCAAAGGCGGGGATGATCCGCTGTACGGGGTTAATGATCCGCCCACCCGCAGCACTGAAGCACAGCGCAAACTCCAGGCCCGTGTGGTGCGCGACTATGTGAACCAGTTGTTGGCCGCCAATCCCAACGCCTGGGTCCTGGTCGGCGGCGACCTGAACGACTTCGCCTTCCCCGAACCGGGCGAAGGGTCTGATCATCCGGTCGGCATTGTCCAGGGCAGCGGCGACGAAATCCGGCTGACTAACCTGGTCAACCGGGAGCACGAAGCTGAGCGCTTCACTTTTGTCTTCGATGGCAACAGCCAGGTCCTCGACCACATGCTGGTCAGCCCGGCATTGAAAGATTTGGTAGCCGGGCAGGATATTCTCCATTTCAACACCAGCTTCCCGGCCGTTCTGCGCAGCGACCCCACCACCCCCCTCCAGGTTTCAGACCACGACTCGCTCGAAGCGCGCTTCCAAATCAAGAAAATCCAGCCAGGGTTGGTCCTCACTGTGCTGCACAACAACGACGGCGAGTCGCAGTTAATCAATGCGCCGGGGCAACCCGATTTTGGCGGCATCGCTCGCTTCAAAACGTTGGTAGATAACTTGCGGGCACAAGCCCTGCAAGGCGCCGGCAAACGCGGCGTAATCATGCTCTCGTCCGGCGACAACTTCCTGGCCGGCCCACAGTTCAACGCCAGCCTGACCAAAGGCGTCCCCTTCTACGATAGCATCGGCCTGCGCCTGGTCGCTTACGACGCCATGGCCCTTGGCAACCACGAATTTGACTTTGGCCCCGACGTGCTGGCTAACTTCATCACCGGCTTCGACCTTAGCACCCACTTTGTCAGCGCCAACCTCAACTTTACCCAGGAGCCAAACTTGCAAGCGCTGGTGGATCAGAAAGTTATCGTCAAAAGCCATGTCATCAAACAGAAAGGCGAGTTGATTGGTATCGTCGGCGCGACCACCCCACTGCTGCCGGCTATTTCTAGCCCGCGCAATGTTGTGGTTGACCCGGCTGTAGCGGCCGCTATCCAAAGCGAGGTTGACTTCCTGCAAGCGCATAAGGTCGACAAAATTATCGTTATCAGTCACCTGCAAAACGTTAACGAAGACCTGGCCCTGGCCCCGCAATTGCGCGGCGTTGATGTGATGATTGCCGGCGGCGGCGATGAACTGCTGGCCAACCCCGGCAACCTGCTTGTGCCCGGCGACGTACTCAATCCCGCTCTGCCGTATCCGCTCTACGCCACCGGGGCCGATGGGGTGAAGATTCCGGTAGTCACAACGGCCGGCGACTACAAATATGTGGGTCGCCTGGTGGTCACCTTTGACAAAGCCGGGCAGGTAATCTCGGTTGATCCCACCAGCGGCCCGGTTCGTGTGGCCGGCGGCAGCAACCCCGATGCCGTGGCCGCCAACCCTGATGTGCAAGCGCAAGTGGTTGAGCCGGTCCAAGCTTTTGTTAACGGTCTGGCCAATAACATTATCGCCACCTCCGAAGTCGCTTTGGAAGGCCGGCGCGGCCCCACCCCGCCCGGGGTGCGCACCGCCGAAACCAACCTGGGCAACCTCATGGCCGACGCGCTGCGCTGGCAGGCCAATGAATTGGCCGCCGACTTTGGCGTTGAACCGGCCGATGTGGCTTTGCAAAACGGCGGCGGCATCCGCAACAACAACCTGATCCCGGCCGGCCCCATTTCCGAACTCAACACCTTCCAGATTGCGGCTTTCTCCAATTTTGTCTCGATTGTGCCCGACATCCCGCCGGCCCAGTTTAAGGAAATCATGGAAAACGCCGTCTCAGGTATCCCCAACGCCGACGGCCGCTTTGCCCAAATTTCCGGTTTCACCCTGGTTTACGATCCGGCCGGTACAGCCCAGGTGGTTGATAATGCGGGTACGGTTTTAACCCCTGGCAACCGCGTAATAGAAATCCGGCTGGACGATGGCACGTACATTGTCCAAAATGGCGAGATTGTACCCGGCGCGCCTTCAGTCAACATCTCCACCAACGACTTCTCCGCTCGCGGCGGCGACCAGTATCCGTTCCGTGGTGCATCGTTCACTACGGTTGGCGTCACTTATCAGCAGGCGCTCCTTAACTACATCGTGAATGCGCTAGGTGGCTTAATCACCGCTGCCGACTACCCCGAAGGCGGCGAAGGCCGCATCACCACCGGCTCAGTCCAAAACACCCTGCTCGTCCAGCCGCCCGCCGTCGAGCCAACCGCCAGTGCGGAGCCTCCCGGTGGGACCGAGACCCCCACTGCTGAACCCGCAGCTACGGATACCACTACACCCGAACCAACGCCGACGGATACTGCCACCCCAGAGCCAACCGCCACCGATGCCACTCCCCCCGAACCGACGCCGACGGATACCGCAACTCCTGAACCGACGCTAACGGATACCGCAACTCCTGAACCATCACCAACCGGCTCATCTGACACATCTGGCGGATAAAACCACCTGCAAACCTCGTTCCTACCTAAAACGTAATGTGCAGCATGGGGACAGGTTCGCACAATAAAAAAGGGTCGCTCTCAATGAGCGACCCTTTTCTATTCTTCACCTCCAACGATTATTCTGATTTCGCCATCGGCCTGGCGCGTGTTATAATCACCGCACCCTTTGAGAAAGAAGCGAGGCCCAATGCGCCCACAATATTACTATGAGCCGCCCCGTTCAAATAATTGGTTAGACCGCCTGCGCCCGCTCACCCAGCCGCCTACGGCCTACTTGATCTTTTTCGCCGGACTTATCCTGGCTATTTTTCTGTCCGTTCAATCCAATCCGACGATCAGCAGAATTGGGCCGCGCCTTTTGATTTTGCTCATCGCCTTCCCCATTCACGAATTGGCCCACGCGGTGGTCGCCGACCGGCTGGGCGATTCCACCCCCCGGCGGAGCGGCCGGCTCACCCTCAACCCGTTGGCCCAATTGAACTTTCTCGGCTCCATTTTGATGATTGTGGTCGGGTTGGGCTGGGCTTATGTGCCGATCAACCCCAGCGCCCTGCGGCCTAACCCGCGCACCGGCCATATGCTGGTGGCCGCCGCCGGCCCCATTGCCAACCTGATCCTGGCCGGAGTAGTGGCCCTGCTGTGGTACGCCCTGCTGCCTTTTATCGGGGGATTTTCTGCGCTGGAGAATAACGCCTTCAACATTTTATCTCAGTTTGCGTTTATCAATATTGCCCTGTTCATATTTAATCTGGTACCGGTACCCCCGTTGGATGGCTTTGCTATCCTAAAGGGTCTGCTGCCTTATTCGTTGGCCTATCAACTGGAGCGCATCCAGCCCTACAGTTTTTTAATTTTTATGCTGCTCTTTTTTTTAGCCGGCCGCATTATGAGCCGGATTATTTTTGAGCCGGCCATTGCCATCACCCGCCTGTTGTTTAGTTTGTGAGACATCCCATCAAGCAGCCGGCGCTCTACCGCGCCTTTCAATTTTTTGCCGCTCTCAAAGCCAGTTTGCCCGCATGGGCCGGCGGTGGGTTGACCGATACAGATAAGACGTTTGTCAACACAATTCTGACCACCCCCGCCCAGCGCCAGTTATTTGCCCGTATGTCGCCCAACGACCAGCGCCATGCTCTGGCAGTAGGGCGCACCTTGCAGCAGGCCGGTTATCAGCAGCCGGCCCTCCTGCAAGCCGGGCTGCTGCACGACGTTGCCAAGAGTTTGGGGCAGCCCATTCCTTACCGGGTAGCCATTGTGCTGCTCAAAGCCTTCTGGCCGGGGCTACTGGAGCGAATCAGCAAATCAGCAAATCAGCCGCGAAGCGCAGCGAATGGCGAATGGCGAATGGCGAATGGCGAATCATCCTTCACCCTTCATCCTTCATCCTTCATCCTTCATCCTTTTATCATCCACGCCCACCATCCGGCCATCGGCGCGGCCTGGGCCGAAGAAGCGGGCTGCGAGCCGTTGGCTGTCAGACTCATCGCCCGGCATCAGGAAACACTCACCGGCCAACCCGCCGGCGAAGAAGAAAAATTACTGGCGGCATTGCAATGGGCAGATAATCTGAATTAAGGGAGTAGGAAGTAGGGAGTAAGGAGTAAGGGAATCCACCCCTACTCCCTACTGCTTACTCCTTACTCCTTTCTTCGAGGTATCCATGAGCAACTTTACCATCACCATTGTCGGCACAGGCGTTATCGGTACTTCGTTGGGCCTGGCCTTAAAACAGGAGAAAGACCCGCCCCGGCTGCTGGGACACGATAAGGATTTGGATCGAGCCAAAACTGCTCTCAAACTGGGCGCCTTTGATAAAACCGAGTGGAATTTGGTCAATGCCTGCGAGCCGGCCGATTTGTTAATCTTGGCTATTCCGTTGAGCGGCATCCGGCCCACTCTGGCGGCCATCGCCTCCTATCTCAAACCCGGCGTGGTCATCAGCGATACGGCCCGCAGCAAAGCCCCGGTGCTGGCCTGGGCCGCCGAACTGCTGCCGCCTCACGCCCATTTTGTGGGCGGCGATCCGTTGGTGCAGCCGGCGGGTTCCGACCAAAGCCAGGCCGCCGCGGCCCTGTTCCGCAATCGGTTGTACTGCCTCACCCCGGCCCCTAATGCCGAAGAAACGGCAGTTCAATTGATGGTGAGCGTTATTAGTATGCTGGGGGCCAAACCCTTCTTTTTAGATGCGGCCGAGCACGACGGCCTGACGGCGGCAGTCGAAACCCTGCCCAGCCTTCTGGGAATTGCCTTGTTGCAAACCGTCGCCGGTCAGCCGGCCTGGCGCGAGATGCGCAAGCTGGCCGGGAGTCTATTTGACCAAACCTCCAGCGGAGCCAGCGGCGATCCTGACTCGTTGCAAGCAGACCTGCTGGCCCAGCGCAGCACGCTGCTCCATTGGCTCGACCGCTATCTGGCCCAATTGCAGGAACTACGGGCGCTGCTGAGCGCCGATGAAGGATCACAAGAGGCTCTACTCCAAAAGCTGGATCAAGCCATCGTCGAACGCCACAATTGGCTGGTAGATTACCGCCAGGGCCATTTTGACGACCCGGAACTGGCTCCCCCTACGATTGAGCGTCCCGGTTTGATGCGCCAGCTCATCGGTTTTGGCGGCGGAGCGAAGAAGCAGGGGAGCAGGGGAGCGGAGGAGCAGGGGAGAAGAAAATAGCATGAATCGCACGCCTATCCAGAGTCATAGGGATTTGGAGGTATATCAATTGGCGTTTGAGGCAGCGATGCAAATTTTTGAGTTGACTAAAAATTTTCCCGTAGAGGAGCGGTATTCATTGATAGACCAAATTCGCCGCTCATCGCGCTCTGTATGCGCTAACTTAACGGAAGCTTGGCGCAAGCGTCGCTACGAAGGGGCATTTTTGCTCAAGTTAAATGACGCGGAAGCCGAAGCTGCCGAAACTCAGACCTGGCTTGAATTTGCTGTTAAATGCAACTACCTGGACACCGATATAGGACGTGAGCTTTATCGCACTTACGATCATATCCTGGGTAAGCTGGTGAATATGATTAGCAACCCTTCCCCATGGTTAATGGCGGGAAGAAAAATTGAGGGATAGGGAAGCAAAGGTTTTTTCACCCTTGCTCCCCTGCTCCTCTGCTCCCCTGCACACACTATGGCGGTCTTTGTTTACATTGTCGAGTGCGCCGATGGGACTCTCTATACCGGCTGGACCACCGATATCGAGCGGCGGTTGAAGGCCCACAATGCCGGGCGCGGAGCGCGTTACACCCGGCAGCACGGCCCTGTTCGGCTGGTTTACCTGGAAGAAGCGCCAGATCGCCCCACCGCCCAGAAGAGAGAAATGGAGATTAAGCGCCTGTCACGCGCCGGAAAATTTAAGCTAATTGAATATTCCATTTCCGCAAAACGGGGTTAAAATAGTTATAAAGATATTTTTGGCTCTCCTGACTTTAACGGGAAATAGGACACGCAAAGTCGCAAAGAAATTTATAAAAACTTGACGTCTTCGCGTCTTGGCGTGAGAAAATCCTGTCGAACCTGATCGAGCTACAATTTTTAAACCTCGCTCAACCGGCAAACTAATCCCCCGGAGAATGACTCATGGCCGGCGAAACCATTGTGATTGTGGATGATACTCTGGCTAACCTGAAAGCGTTGTTCGACGCCCTGGAAACAGCCGACTTCCGTGTTTTAGTTTTTACCGACGGCCCTTCCGCCCTCGCCGTTATGCCCCAGCTTAAACCCGATCTTATCCTGCTGGATGTTTTGATGCCCGGCATGGATGGTTATCAAGTCTGCGGCCGGTTAAAAGCCGATGAAAATACCAGAGATACCCCGGTGCTTTTTATCAGCGCCCTCGACGAGACGTTTGATATCGTCAGCGCCTTTGCCGTCGGTGGGGTAGATTACATTACCAAGCCCTTTCGGGTGGAGGAGGTGTTAGCCCGCATTTGCACCCACCTGACCCTGCGCCAGTTGCAGCAAAGCCTGGAAGAGAAAAACCGGCAACTGGAGGAGGCTTTGGCTAACATAAAAGTGCTGCGCGGCCTGCTGCCTATCTGCGCCAATTGCAAGAAAATTCGTGATGATCAAGGTTACTGGACTCAGATCGAAGCCTATATCCAATGCCATTCCGAGGCCGATTTTAGTCACGGTATTTGCCCCGATTGTCTCAAAAAGTTATATCCCGACTTTTATGAGGTTGTAGGAGAATCGTCATGAGGGTGGTGTTAAGGACGATAGGATTACTTTTAGGGCTTGCGCTCATTTCCTTCGCCCCCTTACCGGCCCTGGCCGATGAGCCGCTCCGCTTTGAATATCTCACCGTTGAAGATGGCCTATCCAATTCAGCCGTGATGTTTATCATACAAGATAGCCAGGGCTTCATGTGGTTCGGCACGCAGGATGGCTTGAATAAGTATGATGGCTACACCGTCACCGTTTATCGGCACGCTCCCGATAACCCCAACAGTTTGAGCAATAATGTGGTCATGGCCGGTTATGAAGATAAAGAGGGCGTGCTCTGGTTCGGCACCGATCCCGGTGGTCTAAACCGTTTTGACCGGACCGCCGGGCATTTTACCGTTTATACCCATGACCCCCAAAACCCCGACAGTATCAGCAACGACGCCGTCTGGTCTATTTATGAAGATCACCTGGGCATACTCTGGCTTGGCACTCGGGATGGCCTCAACCGCTTCGACCGGGCCACCGGCAAGTTTAAATCCTACAAACCTGACCCCGCCAACCCCCACGGCCTGAGTTATAAAGATGTGATCCATATTTATGAAGATAAAGAGGGCACGCTCTGGATTGGCACCCGCGACGGCTTGAATAAATTTGACCGTGAAACCGAACAATTCACCGTATACAAAAATGACCCTAATAATCCCCACAGTCTGAGCAACAACCAGACCTGGGCCATCTACCAGGACCGCGCCGGAACTTTATGGATCGGCACACGGGGCGGCGGCCTGAATAAATTTGACCCTAAAACCGAACAATTTACCGCCTACCAAAGCGACCCCACCAACCCCGCCACTCTCAGCGGTAACAATATCTGGTCAATTACCGAGGACAATCAAGGTTATCTCTGGCTGGGCCTGGAAAACGCCGGCCTGAACAAGTTTGACCCCAAAACCGGCCGGGTGACTCGTTACCCGGCCAACCCCGACAACCCGGCCAGCCTGAGCCACGCTAACGTTTTTGAAGTTTATCAAGACAGAGCCGGGGCTATCTGGGCTGCTACCTGGGGCGGCGGCGTCAATCGGCTGGACCTGGGCCTGCAACGCTTTACCCTTTACCAGCATATCCCCGGCGACCCCAACAGCCTGAGCGCCAATTTTGTCAACGCGATTTATGAGGATCAAGCGGGCATCCTCTGGATTGGAACCCAAAACGGTGGGCTAAACCGGTTTGATCGAGCCGCTAACCAGATGACCCATTATCAAAACGACCCCCAGGACTCGACCAGTTTAAGCGCCAACACTGTCAACTTTATCCACGAAGACCGGGCCGGTGTTCTTTGGGTGGGAACCATGGGCGGCGGCCTCAACAAATTTGATCGAGCCAGTGAAAAATTTACCTCTTACAAGAATGACCCTAACAATCCCGCCACCCTGGCCTCGAACAACCTGACCCAAATTTACGAGGATGGCAGCGGCGCACTGTGGATCGGCACCCTGGGCTTTGGCCTCGATAAATTCGACCCGGCTACCGGCCAGATAACTCATTACCGTCACGACCTCAATAACCCGCACAGCCTGGCCGAAGACACCATCAATGTTCTTTATGGTGATCACGCCGGCGACCTCTGGATTGGCACCTTTCGCGCCGGTTTGGATAAATTTGATGCCGCCACAGGTAAATTTAACCACTACCAGTTTAACCCTGCTGACCCCAACAGCCTCAGTAACAATAATGTGCGCTCAATCTATGAAGACCCCAAAGGTGTTTTTTGGGTGGGTACCTCGGGGGGATTGAATAAATTTGACCCGGCTACGGGTCAGTTCCGTCATTACCACCTGAAAGACGGCCTGCCCAGCGATACCATCTACGGTATTTTGGCCGATGCAAAGGGTAATTTATGGCTCAGTACCGGCCGGGGTTTAGCCCGCTTCGATCCGCAGACAGAAACATTCCGTAATTATGACGTTTTAGATGGCTTGCAAAGCAACCAGTTTAACCCTTATAGCTATTATCAGAGCCGCGAGGGCCAAATGTTCTTCGGCGGGCCGGGGGGACTAACCGCTTTTTACCCCGAGCAGATTAAAGATAATCCCTACCTGCCCTCGATTGCGCTGACCAACTTTTTGCTCTTTAACCAGGCTGTGCCGGTTGGCGAAGACTCCCCTTTACCCAAACCGATTAATGAGTTGGAGCATCTCACCTTAACCTATGACCAATCGGTCTTTTCCTTTGAATTTGCCGCCCTAAATTATCACATCTCTCAGAAAAACCTATACCGTTATAAATTGGAAGGGTTTGACCAGGATTGGTCGCCGGTCAGCCCGCAGCGCATGGCGACTTATACCAACCTGGACGCCGGTCATTACACCTTTATGGTCAAAGCCTCTAATAACGATGGTCTCTGGAACGAGACCCCTAAAACTATCCGGCTCACTATTTTGCCGCCCTGGTGGGAAACCCCCTGGTTTAGCGCATTGGTCGTCCTGGCTATTGCCGGCAGCGTTCTGGCCGGTTTTCAATGGCGCATCAGCAGCATTAAGGCCCGCAATCGTGAATTGGAACGGCGGGTGCAGGAGCGCACCCTGGCACTGCGCCTATCCAACGAGCAGTTACAGCAAGAAATTAGCCAACGCATCCAGGCGGAGGCCAACTTACTCAAGGCTAAAGAGGTGGCCGAACAAGCAAAAGCCGGCGCCGAAACCGCCAGCCTGGCTAAAAGTATCTTCCTGGCAACCATGAGCCACGAACTCCGCACTCCGCTCAACAGTATTTTAGGCTATGCCCAAATTCTCAAACGCGACCTGACCCTGCCCCGCCAGCGCGACGGCCTGAACGTCATCCAGCAGAGCGGCGAACATTTGCTGGGGCTGATTAATGATGTGCTCGACATTGCCAAAGTTGAGGCGGGCAAAATTGAACTCCATCCTACCGATTTTCATCTGCCCTCTTTTGTCCAGACGGTCAGCGAGATCATCCGGGTGCGGGCAGCAAACAAAAGTCTCTATTTTAAGGTCGAGACCGACCCGGCTTTACCCCAGGCTATCTATGCTGACGAGCAGCGTCTGCGCCAAGTGCTCATCAATCTGCTGGGCAACGCCATAAGATACACCGATAAGGGAGAAGTAACATTTCGGGTGTCCGTAGTGGGCGAAGATAACGTTAAGCGTTCAACTATTGAACGTTCAGATATTACCCTCCGCTTCACGGTGATTGATACCGGCATCGGCATTGCCCCGGAACATCTGGAGCTGATTTTTGAACCCTTCAAACAGGTCAGTGAGATCGGGCGCAAAGGGGAGGGCGCAGGGCTGGGCCTGGCCATCAGCCGCAATCTGATTAAATTGATGGGCGGCGAATTGAGTGTAACCAGTGAGCCGGGCCGGGGCAGTACCTTCTGGTTTGAGTTGACGGTACCCCTCACGGTCCACTGGTCAGAAACTATCCCACTCAATACCCAGAACATCACCGGGGTCAAGGGACAGCCGCCCCGCATTTTGGTGGTGGATGATAAACCCCAAAACCGGCGAGTGCTGGTTGATATGCTGTTGCCCCTGGGCTTTGAGGTGATGGAAGCTGACAATGGCCTCGACGGCTGGGTGAAGGTAGGGCAAGGCCCCTTTCAAGCGATTATCACCGATTTGATTATGCCCGAATTGGACGGCTTTGCTTTTATTCAAAAAATCCGCCAATGGCCAGAATTTAAGGAGGTGATTATTATTGCTTCCTCGGCCAGCGTCTATGAAGATGACCGGCGCAAGAGTCTGGAGGTGGGCGCAGATGCCTTTTTAGCCAAACCGGTGCATCTTGACGCCCTGTTGGAAACTCTGCAACAGCATCTACATTTAGAATGGCTCTATGCCGACGTGCAGCCCTTCCCTGGCCTAACCAATGCCGGCAAACCGGGTGAAATAACGCTACCAGCAGAACTGCTGGCTCAGTTAACCCAACTTGTCACCATCGGCGATATTCGCGGTCTGTGCCGGCAAGCGATTGCGCTGCAGCAGGACGATTGTTTAAGACCCTTTGGCCTGGAGTTGGAACAATTGGCGACAGGTTTTCAAATGGACAAAATTCGGGCCATGTTGAAAGCCCATCAGTCCTGATTGGCCCCGGTACATTTTAGGTTCTTCAGGACTTTTGGAGTTTGGGCCTGATGCGTGATGCGTAATTACCCTAACCCGGACAAGCCGGAACCAAAAAGGGTTCTCTCGCAAAGGCGCAAAGACGCAAAGGTTTTTAATAAATTTTTCTTGGCGTTCTTGGCGACTTTGCGTGAGATTTTCTTGCTCAATGTACAAGAACTCAATTGCTAAGGCATTAATCACGTATCACGCATCACACCACTGGTGCCCCCGGAATTCCGAAAGAGTCACTTTTTTCACGCCCCAACTTTCTTGCCTTTCCTTTGAGCCTGGGGTAAAATCGGGGTGAGAAGAGGCTCGTGATATTTTGCGCGAACAAACGCCCCGGCCCAAAAGTTTGAATATCCTCATGCTCGCTCCGACCATGTTCTTTGCCGATTACGGCGCGCATGTGCGGATTCTGGAAGAGACACTCATTCTACAGAGCCTCGGCCATCGTGTGACCATTTTGGCCTACCCCAATGGCCGCGACATCGAAGGTATCTCGGTGCGCCGCTGTTGGGGTGTGCCTTTTAATTACCGGGTCATCGTCGGTTCCTCGCGGCACAAAATTTATCTCGACGGGCTGCTGGCGATGATGTCAATCTTGCACGTTCTACAGCACAAGCCCGATATTATCCACGCGCATCTGCACGAAGGCGGGCTGATTGGCTGGGTGTTGAGCAAGCTGACCGGCGCGCCGCTGGTGTTCGACTTTCAAGGCAGTTTGACCGCCGAGATGATAGATCACAACTTTCTGGCGGCCAACAGTCCCTTTCATAAATTTTTGTCGTGGCTGGAGCGACGCATTGACCACGCCGCCGATGTCGTTTTGACCAGCACCGGCCACGCGGCCACGCTGTTGACCGGTCATTTTGGCCTGCCAGAAGCCAAGATTACCCCCACCCCCGACTGCGTTAATGCCGCTACCTTTTGTCCCACCCTCTTTTCAGCCGCAGAGAAACAACGGCTCAAAGCGCAATTGGGCCTACCGCTTGATAAAAAGGTGATCGTTTACCTGGGCGTTTTGACGCCTTATCAGGGCATTGATAAACTCCTGGAAGCCTTGACCCTCCTGCGCCAGAGGCGCAATGATTATCACTTATTACTGATGGGTTATCCGGGAGTGGGGCGCTATCAGGCCAAAGCTCAAGAATTAGGGCTGACCGGACAAGTTACCTTTACTAACAAAATCCTCTACCACGATGCCCCACGCTACCTGGCCCTGGGGGATATTGCCACTGCGCCCAAACTGTCGGCCACCGAGGGCAGCGGCAAAATTCTAAATTATATGGCCATGGCTTTGCCGACCGTCACCTTCAACGTGCCGGTCAGCCGCGAGTTTTTGGGCGACGGCGGTATCTACGCCGTCGATACCAGCAGCGAAGCCTTAGCCGCCGCGCTCAACCGGGCGCTCGATCTGTCTGCCGCCGAGCGCGAACGCCTGGGGGCGTATCTGCGCCAGCGGGTTATCCGTCACTTTTCGTGGCAGCGCGCCGGGGAGCAAATTGAAGCGGTTTATCGCGCCCTGTTAGCCGGTGAACCGCTGCCCGTCACCCCGATGAAACCCGCCCCGTTTTCAAAAAATCCCTGACCATCTCCTCGCTCAAATTCTGAATTTATCAAGCTTAAAATTCTCCTCTGCCCCCTTACGAGCACGCATCTTTCATCCCTGATGCAAGACACAGATAGTAGAAATTTGGGCCGATAAGCTCCAATCTCCAAAATGGCCTTTGAGTCCCGTTGAGTTGTTATACCTTTCGTGATAGAATCAAGAGGAAGACTCAAACGGGTTTCAAACTTCTGTGTGGTAGACTGCAAATAGGGTGAAAGTGAGAGTATATCGGCTTTTTTGTGGAAAACAGTTATGCTCCTTAATTTTAGCCATTCTGGGATTTGGCTTAATTTTGCATCATCCTGCTCTGGCCGCCGACCCAGCCGTAAATGTTGTTGCACCTTCCAACGAATTTGGTGATGTTGGGGCAGCATTGGGTAATGTTTGGGACATGAACAGTGTGAGTGACGTAACCTGGAAGCAGCCTGACGCCAGTAACAGAACAGTTCAATATACGCTCAAATCGGCGGCTGATCCCACCGTTCCACCCGGAGGCTCCGGCTTTGTCTTAAAAGGTGTAACCCCTAAAGGAAGCGACCTGGTTTCGGCTTTTTATACCAATTCACAGGTTTCTATTCCCAGCCAGATTTATCGTTATCTCATTTACCGGCTGTATATTGCTCCTCATCAACCGGGTGAGTCTGGTATTGAGCGCACCAACGCCCGTATTCTTTTTTCTTCAGAATGGGGCGCCAACTGGCAGATTGAGGCCTTTCCCTTTCGCCGCTATTCAGTCCCCCAACGGCTGGGCTGCCCACCCACTACCGCTTATGGAGATTGGTGTACTTTTTTTATTGATCTGGCACAGCCTAATCTTACGGGTCCAGGGTCGCCCCATGCGTGGAATTGGGCACAGCCTGGGGCTAAAGTGGAGGCATTTGGCTTATGGCCGCACGAAAACTGGTGCAACAGCCAATGCAACCCATCAGGCGACTCGCCCGACTATTTTTATCTGGATTACGTCTTTTTAACCGGTGAAATTATTGCCCGGCAGCCTGATTACCAATATACCATCAAATGGAATGTAGCGGACTCCGATGGCGGCCAACTAAACTCGACCCTGTATTATCAGCAACAAGATGAGATTTTATCCCCAGCTCTAGCACCCTCTTGTAACGCTGGCAATTTGAGCACCGCCTGGATACCTATCCCGGGCGGCGCCACCAGTACAACCGTGAGTGGATTACCCCCTTCACCTCATCAGATATTTCTACCCCTTGTCATAAATAACAAAGAAGCTAATTCTTTTGGTTCGGGCGTGGTTGGCCCGTTTAATCAATCCTTTGTGTGGCACTTATCTGATAACAATCAATATCCTATAAGTAAAGCTTATTATGTCTGCGTGGTGGTCGAGGACAGTCATGGCAATGAAACCTATCAGGTCAGTTCAGCTCCCATTTTTAAAGTGCCCGCTCCGGCAGACCTGGTCATAAACGGCCTGCCGAATTGACCTGCTCCATTAATTTCTCAATCTCAATGGGATGAATTTCAAGATAAGTATTTGGCTATGAAGATCAACCGGTTCTCTCCTAAAATCCTTCTTATTACCGTGTTCTCATTATTATTAGTTGTCGCCTGGGGGGCAGCATCAGGGGCAGCGCAAGGGCCGGTAGTGCAAGGTCCGCCGCCGGTGGTCACACCCGAGATTGTGCCGGGCGAAATTATTGTCAAGTTTCAACCTAATGTGGGCCGGTTGGGCGCGCAAAATTCTTTACAGGCCGAAGGATTGCGTCCCCTGGAAATTTCCCCGGAAACTGGCCTCATACGGGTTGAGGTTAAACCAGGCCAGGAAACCCAGGCCATTGCTGAACTGCTGGCGCGGGGCGATGTGGTTTACGCCACTTACAACTATAAAATTTACGCCCTGGGCAATCCCAATGATCCCTCTTACGGCAGTCAATGGGGTCTCAACAATGCCCAGGATCACGATATTGATGCGCCCGAAGCATGGGATATTCACACCGGCGGCAGCAGTGTTACGATCGCCGTAATTGATACCGGCGTTGATCTGGATCACTCCGACCTACAAGCCAAGATAGTAGCCGGCAAGGACTATGTTAACAACGATAGCCTCGCCGACGACGACAACGGCCACGGCACGCACGTAGCCGGGATTGCAGCGGCCAGCGGTAATAACGGCATCGGCATTGCCGGGGTAAGTTGGGGGGCTAAAGTAATGCCCCTTAAGGTTCTCAATTCCGCCGGTAGTGGCACGACCGCTGATTTAGCCGAGGCTATCGTCTATGCCGCCGATAATGGGGCTAAAGTTATTAATATGAGTTTGGGCGCAAGCTGTGGTTCTGGCTGGCCCGATGTGGAAGAGGCGATTAATTACGCCCTGGGTAAAGGGGTGCTGCTGGTGGCCGCTTCTGGCAACAATTACTCAACTCCGGTGTTGTGTCCAGGAGCCATCAACGGGGTTGTGGCAGTGGGCGCAACTGACTCTAATGACGCTCGTCCATCCTATTCAACCTATGGCGCGGCCCTGGATGTGGCGGCTCCTGGCAGCGGGATTTACAGTACCTATTATGGGGGGGGATACACCACTATGAGCGGGACTTCAATGGCCTCGCCGCACGTGGCCGGGTTAGCCGCCCTACTCCGGTCTTATGCGCCTGGCATGACCTCCAGCGAAGTAGAGGCGCTGATCAAGCAAACCACCGACGATCTGGGGTCAGCCGGGTGGGATCAATATTATGGCTATGGCCGCATCAATGCTCGGCGCGCCCTGGAGCGAATTGCCTTGCAGATCTCGCCGGCCCAACCGGTCTTGTTTATTGACGATGATCCCGGCGTTGCCTCCAGCCAAGTGCGTGTTATTACCCCAAATTCGGAACCTATTAACTGGAGCGCCAGCATCTCCCCCACCGTCTCGTGGCTCACGTTAAGTCCGCCCATCTCCGGCTCGGTCTCCTCAACCTCGACCAATCAATTTATCACCTTTAATGCTACCAAACCACAGGGCGGCTACGATCTCTATCTGGCTACCCTGGTCTTAACCGGGACCACCGGTTCGGGTGTAACCGTTGGCCCGATCGTGGCTCAAGTTCAACTGCACTACGTGCCCGAAGTTAAGACCCTCTATTTTCCGGTTTTCTTCAAGTAGATCTCGAACAAACCTAAATTTTAGAAGACAGACCTCATAGGTTTTGAAAATTTATGAGGTCTGTCTCTTTTTTTGAGAAAACCCCGACCATGTTACAATCGAGAAGAGGTCTGGCAAGATGATTTGGGATATCGTCAAAAATGCGGCGGCGGATGTTTGGGATGAGATGCTCTACCTGATGGTTTTTAACATTATTTGGGTCGTCAGCACCATTCCCGGTCTGTGGTTGATCGTTCAAGGCACAGCGTTGGCTTTTTTGCCGTTCATCCTTTTGGGGGCAATCCTGTTGTTACCTTGCGCTTTTGTACTCTTTGGTCTCATCTTTACCGTGTATGATATTGGTGAAGCCAAAGGGATTGGGCTGGGTACGTTTTGGAAGCACCTTCGGCAGACATGGCGGCAGGCCTACGTATGGGGGTTGATTAACCTGGTCGTGGGCGTTATTGTCTGGGTCAACTGGTTTTTTTATGCCCAGGTAGAAGCTGAGTGGTCCGGTTTCGCTCAGATAGTTGTGCTGGCGATTAGCTTGCTTTGGCTGATCCTGCAATTGTTGGCTCTGGCTTTTTATCCTCGCCTGGAACGGCCAGGGTTCAAGTTAGCCTTACGCAACGCCGGGGTCGTCCTGGGCCGGTATCCGCTGGCCGGTTTTTTCATGCTGATCCTGGTTTTGATGATTTCAGGGGTAGCTTTCTTTTTCCCGATCATCTATTTCCTGGGCGCTTTTTCGATAATGGCGGTTATCGCCAATCGCGTGGTTGCCGCGATTCTGATCAAAGAGAAACGGCGCGAGGAAGAGCGGGAGGCGTGAGGTATACTCTAGATATCCAGAATTTTCTTCTCACCATCAGGGTCGCAAGCCTTCTCCTTCGAAGAATAGACTGGAGTGCAAACCTTGGTTTGCCAAAAAAGCGGCTCATGTATAGAACAAGTGCAATTTAGCAGAGGCGGCTCCCACGCCGCCGAGGGCCGGGCGTGGGAGCCCGGCCTGCTTTGCACTAGTACTTAACATGAGCCAAAAAGCAAAGTAAGCTTTGGACTCCATTTTCATCATCGGTGGCGTGCTCTGGCTCATGAACACTCCTGTGAAAACAACTTGTTTGTAGTAGCGACTTCAGTCGCTGACAACCCGGACGACTGAAGTCGTCACTACGAACAATCTGCGACTTTGCTACCCTGCTACTTGTCCCGGCCGCACAACTCCCGAAACTGGCAGCGGCGGCACACGCTCAGGTCGCTAATCATAGGGAAACGCCGCAGCTCGGCCAGGTTGGTTTCGGGGTCAAGCAGTAATCCCCGTAATTGAGCCACACTGGCTTCCACCTGGGCCTGAGTTTCTTGCAGCAGCGCTTCATCCAGATCAAAAGTTAGCACTTTATCCTCGGCCAGGGCATAAACTACGGCCTGGAGCGCCGGCTGAACCGCCTTCTCCGACCACCAACTCTGGCGCAAATACAAGCCGTAAATCCCCAACTGCTGGCGCAAATCGGCCGGTTCGATTGGCCCGGTTTTCCAATCGTACACAAAAATTTTATCGCCGGCCGGCTGGGCCAAGTCCATCTGTACCCAGATTTTAGTTCCGGCCAAAGTGAACCATTGCAACTCCTCGACCTTGAGCAAGGCCGGGGCCGATCCACGCTGTAGACCAGCATAAAGATTTGAGTTGAAAAAGGTGTGCAGATGAAGCTCGGCTTGAGCCTGAGCAGCCTGCCAGGCCGAAGCGGGTAATCCGGTTTGGTAATAATGCTCCTGAAAGCCGGTCAATTGATTGGGTTTTTGGCGGAAACGGCCGCTGCGAGAGTCCTCAACATCGGCCTGAGCGCGGCTGCGCAGCCGCTTGACTACCTCTGTTTCCGCAATGGGCCGGCCGGCCTTGAGCCGAGCCAGGGCAAATTTGATCGAGTCGTGTACCAGTGTGCCGCCCCAGAGGGAGAGGTCGGTTAAATTTTTGAGTAAGTAGGCTCGCCGGACCGGGATCGGGGCTTCAGCTTGCCAGCCCTCCCAGGCTGCGTAGTAATGATAATAGTAAGCGCGGGGACACTGCCGGTATTTGGCGGCGCGCGAGTAGGACCAACTGAACTCGTTTTTGGTATCGCCTTGAGCGGGGGTGCGGGTATGGACGGCCAGCAGGTCAAGCCAGGTAGCCGGTTGACAGTTAAGGGCGGGGCCGCGCTCGGTATCCAGCCAATCATGCCGCATGTGAGCGTGGTAATAATCGCGCTGGTGTGGCTGGATGAACAAATCATCCCCATACTTGACGGCGCTCATGGGGCGGGCCAGACCGAGAGAGGCAGCCGAGACGCCGATAGCTTCAAGCTCCCATGTGCGTCCCTGGCCCGGCTGCGCCTGGCGCAGATGCCACAGCCGCCCATTCAACAGAAGATTTTGCCCGGCTTTGAGCATGGTTAGCAGGGGTCAATGGGCATGCTCACCATGCTCCGCCGCGTGATCGTGTTCGCCGTCACTGGCCTGATCATGGGCGTGCTCTTCGGCGTGATTGTGCTCGCCATGGTCAGCCGGCAATTCGGTTTCTTCGTGAGCATGCTCAACGCCATGCTGCCACTGCGGAAACAAGGGTTCGGCGGCTTTGCCCGCGCCAAAGAAGCCTGCTCCGACCAACAGCGAAACAACCACCGCTTCTCCCAGCAGTCGGGGGGCCGACAGTTTACCACTGATAGCCCACTGCCCCCCCTGCATCACCAACGCCACCAGAGCGATCAACCCCACCAGTTCGCTGACCTTGCAAACGAGGGCCGGCGTATCAATTGAACCGGCCTCATGGCCGCCAAAGGGGGCCGGCAGAGCCAATGTCAAGAGCCATAAAACCACCAGACCGCCCGAAACGGCCAGGCCCACCCGGTAAAGCGCCAGCGAGGATCGCCGCCAGAAAGCTACGGTCCAGGCGCATTGAATCAGGCCGGCGATGGCAAAGAAAATACCATGAGCCGGGGCGTGAGCATAGTGGGCCGGGGCGATAATCAAATGGACCAGGCCGGCCAGAGCAATGGTCAGCACACAAATGGAGCGGATGATTTCACGGCTGCTTTTTGACATGTTTAATCCCCCATTGAAACAAGTAGCACGCCCTTCGGCGCACCCGAAAGGGTGAGGTAGCAAAGTAGCAAGTAGCAAACCTATCACTTGCTACTTTGCTACCTGCTACCTTGATTGTTGGGAAAGAATTTCTCTGGACACCTATATTATCACTTTAAACGATAAACGTCCGGGAATCGTTACCAAAGTGTTACCAATTTTAAGCTGAGGGGAGGCCGATTAATCGAGGGGAGTTGGACACAATTTTTGGACAACGCTAATAACCTGCTCCACGTCAAATGGTTTAACAATATAGGCGTCGGCTTTGGGCAGGTCAGCGATAACTGTTCGCTCAGGCTCAGACATAAGGGCGCTAATTACCACCACGGGCATGTCGGCCAACCTCTTATCTGTTTTAACAGCCCGGTAGACATCCCAGCCGTTCAGATCAGGCATCATCAAATCCAGCAGCAGCAAATCCGGCTTTTGTTTTTGCATGAGGTTCAAGCCCTGTTTGCCAGAAGTAGCCCTGACCACCCGATAGCCCAACGGTTTGAGCGCCTGGCTGACCAGATCAAACGTAGCCTTTTCGTCTTCGATGTAAAGAATTTGAGATTCTTGAGCCATAGCATTCCCTTTAGTTAATTTATTTGTAACTGCTCAGCCCTGTCATTGCGACCGCAGGGAGAAATCCCCAACACTGTACTTTTACCTATTGCGCCCTGGCGATTTCTCGTTCCTTCGTCGCTCGAAATGACATGAGCCTGAATCGTAACATTTCTTTAAAGCCAATGCCGCAAGGATTGAAAAGTATTTTAATGTGAGGGTAGGGGGATGTCAAAAGTCTGTGCCCTTCAAGGGGTGGGCGGCAGCCACTGCTGGATAGCACGGATCAAACGTTTAACGTCGAACGGCTTGGTCAGGTAATCATTGACCGGGGGCAGCCCTTCAATCAGGGTAAGTCCCTGGGTAAGCACCCTGGCCGTAATGATAATCACCGGAACATCAGCCAGGGCCTCATCGCTTTTCATGGCCCGGTAGACATCCCAACCAGTGACATGAGGCATCATCAAATCGAGAAGCAGCAGATCAGGTTTACGCTGGCGCATCAAAGCCAACCCTTGCTCACCCGAAGTAACCCCGCTGATGTTATACCCTGCCAGTTTGAGCGCCTGAGCCACCAAATCCAGGGTAGGACGTTCGTCGTCAATGTAAAGGATGAAAGGTTCTTTACTCATACCAGGCCGCCAATGTTAAAATCTATCTCTATTTTAACGGGAGCAGGAAGAGATGTCAATCCCTAAAAAGCGGTGGGATCTGGTCAGTTTCGCTCATCAAAATCTGGAATCTCGACAATTTAGGAAGATTGGAAGACTGGAAGACTGGCTTTGCTGCCCTGCGGGTTGGCCAGGATTTACCAGCCTTCCAATCCTCCAACCTTCCAGGCTTTACCTAATTTTGCTTGCAGTCAATTTTATTAGACATCCACTCATCTACCTCGTACATAATGGCGGCGCAGACAGCCACCGCCGCCGTTTCGGCCCGTAAAATACGCGGGCCGAGTGTGACCAGCCGAATCCCGGCTTCACGGGCCAGAGCCGCCTCAGCGGGAGTGAAGCCACCTTCCGGGCCGATAAAAACCCCTACCGCCGGAGGGTGAGTTTCAGCCAATGCCATCTTCAGGGTTAAACCACTTGCTTCTTCCCAGGGCATCAGCAGCAGCGGGGCCGGTTGGGTGAGCCGGCTGGCCTGTTGGATGGCTGCCGCCAGGGGGATAGCCGGTTCCAGGCTGGGCAGTTTTCCCCGCCGGCTCTGCTCGGCAGCTTCGCGGATGATGCGTTCCCAACGGGCCTGTTTGTGAGCGCCGCCCGGCCCACCCACTGAGCGATGGCAGAGGGTCGGTACAAAGCGGCTGACGCCTAACTCTGTCCCTTTTTGCAGCACCCACTCAAATTTTTCGGCTTTGAGCATGCCTTGATATAGAGTCAGCGCTAAGGCCGGTTCATTCGGGACCACCTGTTGGCCAATGATCTGGCCCTGAACTTCGCCTTTGCGCAGTTCGGTCAGCCGAACCTGCCACTCCAGGCCAGAATTGTCCAGCACGATAATTTCATCGCCCGGCTGGAGCCGCAGCACAGTTTGAATCTGGCGGGCCGTTTCGCCGGACAGGCTGACGGTTGGGGGCGTGAGCCAGGCGGGGGGAATAAAGAAGCGGTGAGGCACAGTTAATAGCGCGTCCACTGTTGAACGCGCAGATACTCTAGCCACTCCCGTGCTGATTGCCCTTCCATATCTTCACGATCAGCCCACATACCAAAATAGTCACGCTCACGCACAGAACGACCTGCTTGAGCCGTCGAACTCTTTAGGGCCGATACCTGACCGCGCAAATGAACCATTTCACCAATAAGCCGGTCAATCTCTTGCAAAATATGTTGTACTTTTAAACTTTCCTCAAGTTTGTTCATAGCCACCTCTGCTTCTTACATTCTTAATGGATTAGTTAGATAAAAGCAGAGCTTTCGCACTCCAAAGACTCAAACATTAATCATCAGCAATTCTATTTTACTATACTTCTTCCAGACTAAAAAGAGGGGTATTTGGTCTTTAACATCAGAATCCCTATAATTGGGAGATGCTTCGACACAGTTTTTGGAGGAAATCCTATGGACATTCAAGATAAAACTTTTCTCATCACCGGCGGGGGTTCCGGTCTGGGCGCAGCGACGGCGCGGCTGCTGGCAGAGTCCGGGGCAAAGGTGATGATTGCCGACGTCAACACCACGGCGGGAGAGGGCGTGGCCGCCGAAATAGGCCCATCGGCCCGCTTTGTGCAGACCGATGTAACTTCAGCGGAAAGTGTTCAGGCTGCGATTCAGAAAACGCTGGAGACCTTTGGCAGTCTGCACGGAGCGGTCAACTGCGCCGGCATTGCCATTGCCGAAAAGGTTCTGGGGAAAAACGGCCCGCACGATTTGGCCCGGTTCAGTCAGGTGGTCCAGATTAACCTGGTGGGTACATTTAATGTGATCCGCCTGGCCGCCGCGGCCATGAGCCAGAATGAACCCACTGCCGCCGGAGAACGCGGCGTCATCGTCAACACCGCTTCCGTGGCAGCCTTTGACGGGCAAATTGGACAGGCTGCCTATTCGGCCTCAAAGGGAGGTGTGGTGGCGATGACCCTGCCGCTGGCCCGTGAATTTGCCCGTTATGGCATCCGGGTCATGACCATTGCCCCCGGCATCTTTAGCACGCCCATGATGGCCGGGTTGCCGGAAGCGGCCCAACAGGCGCTGGCCCAGCAGGTTCCTTTTCCACCCCGATTGGGCCGCCCCGACGAATTTGCGGCGCTGGTCAAACATATCATCGAGAACGAAATGCTCAACGGCGAGGTCATCAGGCTGGATGGAGCGATGCGGATGCCGCCAAAGTAGGAACGACCGCCGACCGAGGACCGCCGACCGCCGTTTACCAAGCGGTAATCAGTGATCGTGAACAGCCCAAGAGTCCTCGGCGGTCTGCCGTCGTTTTGCTTCGGGTGATCCCGCCAATGGGGTCATCCGAATTTTTGTTTACAAGGGGTTGAGGGTGTGGTATGATAGATATAGGTTTCTGTCAACTGCAATCAGACGGTTGAATAAACATCTCTAATACTGTAATTTCTATACACCAATCAAGAAAAATCAGGAAAAGAAAATGAGTGTCTTTGGCTTTACTTTCAAAGCTCTCTATCGCCTTGAAGTTGATGAATTATGGGATATAGCCCGTCTTATCAAGGGTGAAAATCATTATCTGCCCAAGAATAAGGATGTTCTCATCAGGGGAGTCATTATCCCTTTCTTACGTGAGGTAAGCAAAGCCCCAAAGGATGTTGACAAAGAACAGGTAATGCGAGTTTCACTTGTAAAAGCAGCACAAATTTTGTCAATTGAATGTGAAAATTGGGATACAGTAAGTAATACCTGGTTAGTACGCCAAATCCGGCGAAAATGGAGCGAAGCATTTCGTAAACGTCTGGAAAATCTTGATGAAGATGAATTGCAATCTATCCTCAGGCAAGCTGATGAAAATCTAAAAAAGCGAGCGCAGCAAATGGGAGTTAGTTTTATACCAGCCGCTGGTGTAGTTGCCGGTGAACTTTCCGGCTTTGGTATATATCTTGCGACTACAACCGGACTTGGGGCCATTTCATCAGCCATCGGTGTCACTTTCCCCTGGGCTGTATATCAAGGAGCCACTACTTTATTAGGGGTTATGTTAGGCCCTATCGGTTGGACAGTTGTCGGTGTAGGTATTGTTGCTGGTGGTATCGGCTTTTTGAGCCAATTATTTAAAAAGAACGACCAGAAATTGACCACCGTTGTAATTGCCATCATTATAGCTATTGGTGATAACCCTTACGAGTGGTTTGGCTTTCAAGAAATAGTTCCTTTTACAGAAGTTAAACAAGCTTATCGTGCAATGATGAAAACATTTCACCCTGATTTGTTACAAAAACACTTGCCCGAATGGGTAAAACACCGTTTTAACGAGCTTTTACTGCAAACCGAAGAAAATTATGAACAGATTCGAAAATACCAACCCAAGGAGGCATCATGACGACTACAACCCAAACAAATACATTTGAGCTGTTTATCTAATTAATAAAGAAATGGCTCATGGATTTGGGAGTAAACGCCCAACTCTTTAGTGAGTTAGCTGGGGATGAAGCTCTGCCCATGTCGGCCAGGTCTTTAGCTACTGGTGTTTTGTTGTACTTGGATGCGCCTGTTGATCTCATACCCGAAAAGTTACGATTCATTGGTTTAATTGATGATATGTTGGTTATGATTGTTGGTTTAGTAATAATCGTATCTCGGATACCTGAAGAAAGATTGACGTATTACCGTCAAAAATATGAGGCTGTAGATAAAATTGAGGAATATGAGCAAATTATGAAATCAATCCTGGGGATTATTTGGGAACGCCTTACCCAATTTGTTGAAACGTTACGAAGGCGTACCTACAAAAATAAGACTACAGAAGAGGTTGCTCAATCGGCTGAGTTACGTGAAGCGTTATTTGATGAGACAATGGTGTTTGTTGCCAACTTAGGGCTTGACCCAGAAACTTTGGATAAAGAGGCTAAACTATTGCCATCACCCGAAAAGGTAATTGGTTTGCTGAGTAACGGCCTTGAAGAGGCACAAAAACGAGATAAAAGATGAGAATACCCAAAATGAATTTGAAGATGAATGATGTCAACGACAGTCGTATCTCACATTTGCCGTTTTACCATTTATAATCTTATATTGACTGTCACCACAATTTGAGCTAATTACCCGTACTCTTGATCAGGCTATAATTAAAGAAACAATGGATGAGGGGGAAATAACTATGGAAAACATCTTGACTCAACACATTAGAATAACACCGGGACTGCGCGGAGGCAAACCCCATTTAGCCAACACCCGCATCACCGTAGCGGATATTGCGATTATGCACCTTAAAATGGGCCAAACGATACCGGAAATTGCGGCTGAATATGATCTTAATCTGGCCAGCGTCTATGCTGCCCTGGCTTATTATTATGACCATCGCGCCGAAATAGATAGTCAAATTGAAGTAGACGAAGCATTTGTGGCTGCTTTTCGCCAGCAAAACCCTTCCAAACTCCAGGCCAAATTAAATCAACTGAGGCATGAGTCAACCGCTCCGTTTTCATCTTGATGAGTCCATCTTTTGACCTAAAAAACGGCCCACCGCATTAACGCCAGACCGCATCTTTTTCTCTTCGCCTCTCGCGCCCTCGCGGCTTACACCCACCGTTTGTAATAAAACTCACTGTCTTCATCGTTATTCAGCCGGGCCGAAACCTCAAACAGCCACTCGTCGAGGTGGGAGTCGTGGTCGTCGGTGCGGGGGAAGGGGTTGTCGTAGCCCTCGGTCAGGGCCTGGCCCACCCGGTGCAGGGCGGCTACGGCCAGTTCCGGCACATCCCGGCGGCGAATACCCTCTTTTTTCATCAAGGTCTCGTTCAGGTTGGCCATCATCATCCCACCGGGGATAAAGGGCAGGGCGCGGGTGCGCATCATGGGGTAGAAGATATCCAGCACAGTCTTGCCGCTGCCGATCATAGCGCGGGTGTACTCCTGCAAAATATCTTTGGGCAGATAGAGGCTGGTCGAGTAAGCCCCCTGGCGGCCGTATTCCCGCAGGCTGGGGTCGCGGCTGGCTTTATCCAGGCTGCCCCGCCAGTCGGCAAAGACGGCGGCTTCCACGGCAATGCCGTTGGCTTCCAGCACCGCCGGGAATTTTACGGCCATATCGCCCATGACAAACTTGGTAATCTCGATCTCTTTTTCGGTCAGCGGGGTAAGCTGCCACTGAAACAGGCCGTTTTCGTCGAAATCCTTGATAAACACCGGCGGCATGCCCGGCAGCATGCCCGAAATCGCCGCCGCGACGGTGTTGAAATAAACCACCCGTTCCGCGCCCGATTCTTTCAGGGCTTGCAGAATATTTTCCAGCGGCTTGCCTTCCATGCCCATGCCCTCGTTGAGCCAATGGAAACGTTGACCCCAACCGGCGGCTTCCGCTTGCGCCTGCATCGCCTTGCCGGTTTCATAGCCCAACGAGCGGCTCAAATCGCGGGCCACGACGGTGACGCTGGCCGCAGTGCCGACCCCCATGATCGCCGTTTCCAGCGCGCCGCCCAAACCGGGGCCGGTCGCACCGGCTAAAAGGATGTGCCGCCCTTCCAGCCACTTTAGATTGTATTGGCCTGCTTCCAGCAGCGGTTTTTGAGCGGCCCAGTTATCCGTTAATAATTTTTGGGCTTCGGCGGGAAACGCCTCGATTTCTTCTTTGGTGGGCCGGGTGATCTGCGGCGCGCCCTCACGAATGGGCAGTGTAGGGTCCGCTTTGGCAAAGGGGCTGATAAGTGCTGTCATTGATTACCTCTTTTTTGTGGGATGATACGTGACGGGTGATGCGAGATGATTCCAGGCAAAAATCCTCACGTATCACGCATCACGTTTCACATTTCTGCGGCCCGATTTTAACACGAATAAACAGGCCCGTCAACGCACCCAAGCGGGCGCGGAAACTTATCATTTAAAACCCTCAAGCCGCTCATTCGGTTCACGTTGTAGCAAAACACCCCAAAAGGGGATGACAGAAGTCTCGGTTAATGGTATGATACGGTGAAAAGTAGCAGGGTTGCAGAGTTGCAAGGTTGCAGGGCCGAAGACTCCCTACAGGTAATCCTATTTTGTCGGCGGTCGTATTTACAGAGGAGGGTTCAACGATGAGCTATCAACAAAAATATCAACAATCCATCGAACAGCCGGCCGAGTTCTGGGCGGACGCGGCCGAGGCAGTTCATTGGTTCAAAAAGTGGGACAAAGTGCTGGACGACTCACGCCCCCCGTTTTATCGCTGGTTTAGTGGTGGACTGACCAACAGTTGTTACAATGCCCTCGACCGGCACGTGGAAAACGGCCGGGCCGACCAGACCGCCCTCATTTACGACAGCCCCGTGACCAATACCATCCAAAGTTTTACTTACCGCGAGCTGCGGGATGAAGTGGCTCGCTTTGCGGGGGTCCTGGCCGGTCAGGGTGTGACCAAAGGCGACCGGGTCATCATCTACATGCCCATGGTTCCCGAAGCGGTGGTGGCGATGTTGGCCTGCGCCCGGATTGGAGCTATCCATTCGGTGGTGTTTGGCGGGTTCGCTTCCAACGAACTGGCCACCCGCATTGACGACGCCAAGCCCAAACTGATGATCTCCGCCTCGTGCGGCATCGAAGTCAACCGGGTGATTCCCTACAAGCCACTGCTCGATGCGGCCATCGAACTGGCCTCGCACGTGCCGGAAAAATGTATCATTTTGCAGCGCCCGCAAGCCCAGGCCGGCATGATCGCCGGGCGCGATCTGGATTGGACCGAATTAATGGCCCAGGCCCAGCCGGTTGACTGCGTGCCGGTAGCCGCCACCGATCCGCTTTACATCCTCTACACCTCCGGCACCACCGGCATTCCCAAAGGCGTGGTCCGTGATAACGGTGGGCATCTGGTGGCCCTGAAGTGGAGCATGGAGTATATTTACGGCGTCAAGCCGGGCGAGGTTTACTGGGCCGCCTCGGATGTCGGCTGGGTGGTCGGCCACTCCTACATTGTTTACGCTCCGCTCTTTCACGGCTGCACCACCATTCTGTACGAGGGCAAGCCGGTCGGCACGCCCGACCCCGGCGCGTTCTGGCGGGTGATTTCGCAGCACAAGGTCAGCGTTTTGTTTACCGCCCCCACCGCCTTTAGAGCCATCAAGCGCGACGACCCCAAGGGAGAATATGTCGGCAAGTATGATCTCAGCGGCTTCCGTACCCTGTTTCTGGCCGGCGAGCGCTGCGACCCGGATACGCTCCACTGGGCTGAACAGCAGCTCAAGGTGCCGGTGATTGACCACTGGTGGCAAACCGAAACCGGCTGGCCCATCGGGGCCAACTTTGCCGGGCTGGAACTGTTCCCGGTCAGGCCGGGGTCTGCCGGCAAGCCGGTCCCTGGCTATAACATCCAGATTTTGGACGAAGGCGGCCACGAAGCGCCGCCCAATAAAATCGGCAGCATCGTCATCAAGCTGCCCCTGCCGCCAAGCTGTCTCCCCACGCTCTGGAATAACGACGACGGCTTTGTGCGCTCCTACCTCAGCGCCTTTCCCGGCTACTACACCACCGCCGACGCCGGTTTTAAGGATGACGATGGCTACCTCTGGATTATGAGCCGCACCGACGACATCATCAACGTGGCCGGGCATCGCCTCTCGACCGGCGGTATGGAAGAAGTGCTGGCCTCGCACCCGGATGTGGCCGAATGCGCCGTCATCGGCGTAGCCGACGAGCTGAAGGGTGAAATTCCGCTGGGCGTGGTTGTGCTCAAAGCGGGGGTCAACCGCACCGAAAAAGAGATTGTGGACGAACTCATCCGCATGGTCCGCGACCGCATCGGCCCGGTGGCCTCGTTCAAAGTGGCCACGGTGGTCAAGCGCCTGCCCAAAACCCGCTCCGGCAAAGTGCTGCGCGGCACCATGAAGAAAATAGCCGATGGCGTCGAGTACCGCATGCCCGCCACCATTGACGATCCGGTGATCCTGGACGAAATCACCGAGTCGCTGGCGCGGTTGGGGTATCCGCATCATCAGTAGAATTAAAAGGGTTAGGTTGCTGGACGAAAAATGATCCTCGTTTACTGCAAAGTAGGATTGTGCTATAATACACCTCCAAATCTTCCTTCTAATTGGGTATTTCGGTCATACCTTTGCCAGAGCTTTCAGGATGCCAACTATATCAACCTTTTACGGCATTAGAATAAGCATGAACTACAATGAGCATAACCCACCTCATTTTCATGCAGAGTATCAAAATTATGAAGTCACTGTAGAGATCCAGACAGGCGCAATTACCGGAAAATGCCAAGACGCGCCCTTAACCTTATTTGGACCTGGTTAGATGAACACCAGGCTGAATTATTGGAGAATTGGGACAGAGCGCGACAGCGACAAGCATTGAGCCAAATCGAGCCATTAGCGTGAGGTAGCTATGTTTTTACATGTGATAGAAGTAGAATATTTAGAAGATTACAAGCTAAAACTAAAATTTAACAATGGAGCAGAAGGGGTGGTGGATTTAGAAAAGGAACTGTACGGCGAGGTTTTTGAACCTTTACGAGATAAAAGTTTGTTTAAGCAAGTTTTTTTAACCAGTCGGACGATTGAGTGGCCCAATGGAGCAGATTTTGCGCCTGAGTTTTTGTTGGAGATTGCCGAGTTAAACCCTGCCCCTGTTCAGAGTGACTCAGGACAGGAGTTTGTGAAGCTGGTTTCTTAAAACGATGAAACAATTGTAAAAATCGCGTTGACCAAAAGCATCATCTCCGTTAAAATAAAAAGACCTATGATTGAACAAGAATCATAGGTCTTTTTGTTATTAATGAGGTGGGTGTGACTAAAATGAGTTGTAAATCTGACTTGTCATAAAACGTAAAGCGTAAAACGTAATGATTTCTGCCCAAAAAACCTTACGTTGCACGTTTTACCTTTTACAAAGTTGTCTCTAAAACTCACTTTGGTCACACCCTAATGAGGTTGACTGAAGTTTTTACGAAATTGGGGTATAATTTCCTAAGAGTTTTGGTTGTGGAGGATAAGCAATGACAGGGTTAGAATTGTTACAATCTGTGCAATATGTGACGGTAAAAGGTGAACGGTTAGCGGTCATCAGTGCCAATGATTGGGAAGCCTTGATCGAATGGCTGGAGACGCTCGAAGATTTACAAATAGCCAGACAAGCCTTTGCCGAATTAAAAACCTTTGGTGGCGACCGAAAACAAGCCGGATGGTTACGTTGGGATGAGGTAAAAGAGGAGTTAGGGTGAACCATTACACGGTTTACATTATTCCCAGCGCTTGGCCCAAGATCAAAGAACTGCCCGGCAATGTGCGCCAACGAGTCAGACGAGCAATTGACTCGTTGGCTGATAATCCACGTCCCACAAAAAGTAAAGCGTTGGATGCGCCCGACTTTGAGTTTGAGGTGCGCCGACTCCGCTTGGATCAATGGCGGAATAATATATGCTGTTACCGAAACCAATAAGATTGTTGATGTGCTAACCGTGCGTAAACGTCCTCCGTATGATTATGGGGATTTGGAGGAGTTGCTACGAGAGATTTATAGATAGCCTCCAAGTATCTTTTTACCTGGAATTTGAATGACCTGTCCTTGTTGTTCACCCCGCAATATAAATAATCTCGACACCTTCTTCGATGCCGCCCACGCCCGCAAAGAGGCGCAGCACTACCTCAAAAAAGGGCTGGACAAGCGCACCCGCAAACTCATCGCTTACGTGACGACCCACGCCCCCGAACCGATCAGCGTGCTGGACATCGGCTGCGGGGCCGGCGGAGCGCACCTGGAGCTGCTGCGGCAGGGAGTAGCCAGCCACGCGGTTGGCGTAGATGCGTCGTCGGGCTACCTGGCTGTGGCCCAAGCTAACGCCGCCCACCTGAATTTAAGCGACCGGGTGACGTATCACCACCAGGATTTCGCCCAAACCGCCGCTTCCTTCGCCCCCGCCGATGCGGTGCTCATGGATCGGGTTATCTGCTGTTATCCCCACCTGGCCCAACTGCTCGGCGCTGCCGCCGAACACACGGAGCGTTACCTCTGCCTCAGCTTTCCTCGCGACGAGTGGTGGAGCCGCCCTCCTTATCGCGTTATTGATTTCTTTCAAACTCTTTTCCGCAGCAAATACCGCTTTTACCTTCACCCGCGCCCCCAGATCGTTGCCATCGCCCAGGCCGGCGGCCTGCACCTCGTCCACACCGACCGCACCTTTTTTTGGCAGATTATGGTTTTTGCCCGGCCTCAACCTTTCAAGGATGGGGCCAATCAGCATTAGCCGAGCGTTGAAACGTCCGGCTAATATAGGTGCAAGCCTGCTGAAGCAGGCTAAAATGCCCATTGAGCCGGTTTTGAACCGGTTTTCACCTGCTGTAGCCGGGGACTTCCAGCCCTCGGCGGACACCACGGTTTAATGCGGTACTCCCCCACCTGTCGTAAAATTGAAAAACCTGCTCCTTTCAAGTATACTTGCCGCAATTTAACGTCCCACCTTTCACAAAGGAAGCGCCGTGAAAAAACTATACGCTTTCGCCATTATATTCTTGGCTCTTGTTGTCCTGTCCAACCACCCAGCCCACTCTCAATCTCCAATCTCTAATCTCCAATCTCCAATCTCCGACATCCCTACCACAGTTGACCAACACTACCTCGGCGTTCCCGCCGGAAACGGCCACAGCCCCCAACGACTGGCCCTCGACAGCCAGAGGCAGCGCCTTTACACCCTGAACCAGGGCCTGGCGGAACTGGGCGAAGGCAACACCGTCAGCATCATTGACCTGACCACTAACCAAGTCACTGGCTTGATCCAACTCGAAAACCTGCCGGCGCCGGAGACATTGGACTTTCCTTCCCGCCCCGGCCCGCTCGATTTGCAGCTTGACCCTTATAACCCCCGTCGTCTGTACGCCCTCACCGGCGACCTGTATGCCAGCCCGCCCTACACCACCCTGACCATCATTGACCTCGACACCGGGCGCATCGCCGATACCCTGCCCGACATCTATGCCCTCGCCCCCGGCCCTGACCGGCTCTACCTGGCCAACGCTTCCCAACTCCGGGCCGTTGACCCTATTTCCCTAACGGTATTGGCTTCCATTAATCTCCAATCTCCAATCTCCAATCTCTCACCCTTTCTTCTCCTTAACCCCACCGCCAACCGTCTTTACCTGGGCCAGAAACAACCCGGCTCGCTCACCGTTTTCGCTGCTGATTCCCTGGCTGAAGTCGGTAGCTACACCAGCCCGGCCCAACTCATCGATGCCGTAGTGGATGAGTCCGCTCAGCAGGTCTGGGTGATTGACAGCGACGACGCCCAACTAACCCTGCGCGCCCTCGACAGCGACGGCCAACCCTTGACCACGCCCGCCCCCTTTATCCTCACCGACGACACCTACAGTACACCTCATCTGGCCCTGCTCGACTCCACGCTGGCCGTCACCAACCGCGCCATTGACGCCCACCTGCTGCAAATCTTCGACAAGTCGGCCCTGCGCCTCACCACCGACCTGACCATTCCCGGCTACCCCGCCGACCTGGCCGCCGACCCGACCACCGGCCGGCTTTATGCCGCCTATGCCGATACCAACAGCTACGTGTTGGCCGTTGACCCGGCCAGCGGCGCGGCTGAAACCATCTTCACCGCCCTGCTCATCCAAGCCGCCGCCGCCGACCCGGAGACAGGCCGTTTGTACGTTTTGAACAACGAGCGCACCCTGCAAGCCCTCAGTCTAACCGATTACAACGAAATAGCCCGCCTCGACCTCAAACCCGAACCCAATCTCCAATCTCCAATACCCAATGGGCACGCTGTCTCCAATCTCCAATCTCCATCCCCCTCCCTGGCCCTCGACCCCACCCGCCAGCGCCTCTACCTCAGCGGCAACCCGCCCCAGGTGATTGATACCGCCGCCTTCACCCTGGTCGCCACCCTCGACACGCCCGGCCAGCTTACCCCCGACCCCAGCAGCGACCGGCTCTACCTGACCCCGCCCTGCCAGTGCCGCACCGAGCAGTGCAACACCCTCATTCTCAACGCCGAAACGCTGACCAGCACAGCCACTCTCTTCCCCCCGCAAGACCCCATGATGGCCCCGTGCGTCACCGAAACAACGCTCGACCCGCAGAACCAACTGCTCTACGCCCTCATCTTCAACGGCGTGGCCGGTTCCAACAGCGGCAACACCTTCTCCGCTTTCGAGGTGTCCGGCCCGCCGCAGCCGGTTTACCAGGCCGGCCAAATTAGCTACTACGGCCGCTTTGCCCTCGACCCGGAACGGCAGCGGGTCTTTACCTCACGCGGCCGGCTCGACCGCTCCTTCATCGAGCGATTTGAACTTCAAGGACAAATCCTCACCCCCACCCTGGAATTAGCCGGGGCCAACGGCCTGTTGACCTATGACCCGCCCTCCGACCGTCTTTACTCGGTCAACGGCCAGGCTTTGCAAGTTTTTGATGGCGACCTGGCTCTGTTGGCCGAAATCGTCCTGCCCGGCCAGTTCACCCCCCTGGCCTTTGACCCGCAAGCGCAGCGTCTCTACCTGGCCGACGCCAACGCCAACCTCCTGATTGTCGCTGCCAGTGGCGGCCAGCTTGACCCGCCGCCTCCGGCTACCTTTAGCCCGCAGCCGGCCTCCTCCCAACTCTTTTCCACTCCCGCCGGCGACTATTTCCGCCTGGACAACGGCCGGCTGTACCGGGCCGAGGGTCCAAGCTGGACTTTATTGGGCCGGGGCCTGCCCAATCGTTCCATCAGCGCCTTTGCCATCTCACCCAACTACCAAAGCGACCGAACCCTGCTGGCCGGTCTGTCAGCCCAGGGCCGCAATGGAGGTCTTTTCCGCTCCACCGACGGCGGCGACACCTGGCAGCCGGCCACCCGCGGCCTGACCGACCTGGAAATCAGCCAGATTGCTTTCTCGCCTACTTTTGCTCAGGATCAGACCATCTTCCTGACCACCCCCTATCGCGGCCTCTTCCGCTCCGGCGACGGCGGCGATACCTGGCTGGCCTTAGCCGGCGGCTACACCACTGAACCAACCGAAGCCCAACTCTCTGACCTGGCCGTGTCGCCCACCTTTGCTCAAGACAAGCTGATACTTATCAGCGGGCGCACCCTGCTCCGCTCCACCGACAGCGGCAACACTTGGGCCGATACCGGCCTGCCGCCTGGTCAAATAGCCTTTTCGCCCAACTTTGCCCGCGACCAATTGGTTCTGAACGATGGCCGTTGGCGCAGCACCGATGGCGGCCAAAGCTGGCAGCCGGCCGCCGCCGGGCTGGAACCCAATCAAGGCGTCCGTGACCTATTCTTTTCGCCCACCTTTGCCTCCGACCAGACCGTTTATGTAGTGCTGTCCCAGGAGTTTGACCAGCCGCTCAAATTGCAGCGCTCGGTTGACGCCGGACGCACCTGGCAGTCGCTGTCAGGCGGGCTGCCGGCCAACTTTGAACTGGCCGCAGCCACCGTTCTTCCCGGCGGTGAGTTATACCTGACCGGTAAGACTGATCAGCAGCCCTTTGTGGTTGCGTCTCAATCGTTAACCTGGGGCCGCCCTACTCTTGACCTGAACCAGCTTGACCTGCAAGCCCTGGCCGTTGCGCCTGATGGAGCACTTTTTGTCGCCAACAGCACCGCCGGGGTCCTCAAATCTACGGACGGTGGACGCACCTGGCAGGATACTAACTTCCCCGCCCGCGCCGACGAAACCAGAGTGGCTCAATTAGCCATCGCCAATAACGGGACGCTCTTTGCTGCTACCGGGACGATTATTGAAAGAAGTACCAACGGAGGGCAAAGCTGGACTTATCTGGCCAACCTGCCCGCCGGCTTTGAGGTCATGGCGCTGGCCGTTTCGCCCAATTTTGCCCCCGATGGGATTGTGCTGGCCGGGGGAAATTATGCCAGCAAACAAATTCTGCGCTCGGCGGATGGGGGGCAAACCTGGCAGGTGGTTTATGATGGCGCAACTGTAGAGGGAGCTTCGGACATCGGGGGGATTGCCTTTTCGCCCAACTTTGCCGGCGATAAAACCGCCTATGCCTGGCTGCAATACGGCGGGCTGCTCCGCTCCACCGATAGTGGACAGAGCTGGAACCTGGTCCCCAACGACAAAAGCAACGCGGTTGCCCAAACCCTGGCCGTTTCCCCAGCAGGCCGGCTTTATTTGGGTGCGCTCCACGGCGGGCTGTATGTGTCGGACGATGGCGGGCAAAACTGGCTGGATTTAAGCGCCGCCATCGGCGGTGATCGCACCTGGAGCAGCGCCATCGCCTTTGGCTCCAACAACAGCCTCTTCCTGGGCACAGATATCGGGGTCTATCGCAGCCTGGATGGCGGCCAGACCTGGAGCGCCGCCAACACCGGCCTGCCGCTCGACCCGGATTTGGGCATACCGCAGGGTGTCCGCGCCCTGGCTTTCAACCAGGGGCGGTTATACGCGGCCTTGACCAAAGGCGGGGTGTTTGTTTCGGAAGACCAGGGCCAATCGTGGCGCAGCGCCGCAGCCGAGCCATGAAGAATTGCGTCTTTCATTAAGGTTTGAGGATCACCTTCACCACCTCCAGGTTGCCGCCGGCCAAATCTTGAAAGAGCTGGGGACCGTCGTCTAAGGGGGCAATCTTTTCAATGAGGGGGGTAATATCTATCTTGCCCGTCTGAATAGCTTCGATGGCCTGGCCAAACTCTTTATTGAAGCCGTAAGCCCCGCGAATGGTTAGCTCGCGGGTGACAACCTGCTGCATGTTCAACGCTACATCAGGCTGTGAATTGCCAATCCAGGTGATGTGGCCGCCGGTACGCACGGCTTCCAGGGATTGTTTGACCGCCGCCGTGACTCCTACAGCTTCGATGACAGCGTCAGCGCCCAGACCGTTGGTGTAGCCCTGGATCACAGCGGTAGGGTTTTGTTGGGCAACATTCACCGTCGCCTCAGCCCCTAATCGTTGAGCCATCTCCAGCCGGTGCGGGCTGAGGTCGGTGACAATAATTTTACCAGCCCCTTTTAGCCGGGCGGCCAGCAAGGTGAGCAAGCCGATGGTTCCGGCGCCAATAATGACCAAGGTATCCATAAGTTTGAGCGGGGTTAGGTTGACGGCATGCATGGCTACCGCCAGCGGTTCGACCATGGCCCCTTGTTCCCAACCCATCTCGGCGGGTAAGGGGTAGAGCATTTGTTGCGGCACGCACACAGCTTCGGCATAGGCTCCGTTAAGATTCATACCCAAGCCGCTGCGATTAAAACAGATATTCCACAGCCCGGCGCGGCAATTATCGCACTGGCCGCAAGGCAACAGGGGCTGCCCCACCACCCGGTCGCCCACTTTATAGGCGGCAACCTGTTCTCCGGTAGCGGTTATCACCCCGCTAAACTCGTGTCCCATCACAATCGGCGGTTTGCGCCGGCCCGTTGTACCCATAAAGCCGTGGACATCCGAGCCGCAGATACCAACGGCCTGGACCGAGATGATCACGTCTGTGGGGCTGGGTTCTGGTGGGTCAACTTGGCGCAGCGGCATTTGCCAGGGGGCTTCGTAAACTAAAGCTCTCATGGGGATTCCTCATTTTTTAGAAGCATTTTTAAATCGGCCGGCGGATAACTCATAAGCCGGGTTTGACCGGCCAGGGTGGTGATGGTCAACCACACCCCGCCGGGGCGCAAACAGTAGGCGGCCCGGGCGATGTCGGCCAGCCGGGGATCATCTTCGGCCAGGGCTGGCTCGGTAAGACGAATGATCCAGAGAGCCTGGGGCCGGGGATAAGCGCCCAACATAAGCCCGCCTTCTTCTTGTGTTTGCACCTGAGCGGTCATTCCCTGCGCCTCCAAATATCTTTGCATATGCTGGATCGCTTCGACCAACAAAGGCAGGGCTTGGGCTTGTTCCGCTGGCGAGAGGCAGGGATGGGTCAGGGCGTCGGCTATGGGCGCGCACCCGACGATGGCTAAACTCACCAGCCATAACCACAGACCAAACCGCCGGAGGAACTTGGTTGGGCTGTGTCTGGCAAGAGCAGGGTGAGAGATTTCTCGCTCCCCCTTGCGGGTCGCTCGAAATGACATGACCGCGTAACTCCTATCATTTAACAATTCCTGCCGCCAGACCGCGGATCAGATGGCGCTGGATGAGCAGGGCAAACAGAACCGTAGGGATGATGGCGATCATTCCCGTTGCCGCCACGCGGTCCCAATGGATCGTCCGTTCGGCGATCAGGGTAGTGGCGGCGACCGGAATAGTTTTGGCGGCCTCGCCGGTCAACACCAGGGCGATAGGAAACTCATTCCACGATAGCAGCATGGCAAACAGCGCTGCGGCGATCAAACCGGGTCGAACCACCGGCAGGACAACTCGAAACAACGCGCCCAGCTCAGAAGTGCCATCCACTAAAGCGGCATCGGCCAGATCACGCGGCACGCTGGCAAAGAAACCCAGCATGATCCAGATGATAAACGGCAGGGCAAAAACCGCGTGAATAAAACTGAGGCCGAGAATATTGTCTACCAGTTTCAAGGTACGCATCATAAACAGCAGTGGAATGACGACGACAATGGGCGGCATGAAGCGCACACTCAGAATACTGAAAAGGGTGGCCCGGCTGTTCTTGAATTGAAAGCGAGTCAGTCCATAGGCAGCCGGAACGCCGATCAGCAGCGCGATCAGTGTGCTCAACAAAGCCACGCTGGTGCTGTTCAGCCAAAAACGCGGCCAGTTAGAACCGGTTTCATCAGAGAATACTTTGTAGTAGGCGTCGAAAGTGGGGGTGAAAACCAGCTTGGGAGGATAGACAAAAGCATCGGCTTCGGATTTGATCGAAGTCAGGAAGAGCCAGAAGACCGGGAAGAGCGTCCACAGGAGCACCAGGGCCAAGCCCAGATTAACCAGCGCCGCCGCCAACACTTTTCGCCAGAATCTAGGCATGGGTCAACTCCTCCTGTCGCAACAAGTTTACAAACAACCAACTCAGGCCGGCTGAGAGCAGCAAGACCAGCACCGACATGCTGGCCCCATAGCCCACTCGAAAATACTCGCCGATGCCAAAACGATAGATATGAAAACTGAGCACTTCGGTCATCGTGCCCGGCCCGCCGCGAGTGAGGACAAAAACGGTGTCAAAGATTTTGAGTGCATCCAGGAAACGCAGCAAAAAGGCGGCCAACAGCAGCGGGCGTAATAACGGTACAGTCAAGAAAATAAAGCGCTGCAAGGCATTGGCCCCATCCACCTGAGCGGACTCGAAAATATCTTCGGGCAGGCTGTGCAGGCCGGATAGAATCAGCAAAGCCGGAAAAGGCGTCCACTGCCACAGATCAATCAGCATCAGCGAGGGCCAGACGGTCTCGGCTCTGCTGTACCACTCGTAAGGTCCCAGCCCAACCAGACTCAAAACGTAGTTAAGGGGTCCGAAGGAAGGGTTGTAAAGATAGCGCCACATCATCGAGGTGACGACCGGAGTGAGCACCATGGGCACAATCAGCAGGGCGCGCACCAGCGTCGCCACTGCCGAGGGCCGGTTGAGCAGTAAGGCCACACCAAAGCCTAACCCAATTTCAAGGATGCTAACGGCGAAGGCAAAGGTCAGCGTAATCCGCACAGAATACCAAAAGAGCGGGTCAGTCAGGGCTTCGAGATAGTTCCCGAACCAAATAAATCGGGCCGGATTGGGGATTTTCCAATTGGTCAGGCTGATAATGAGCATATACAAGAGCGGGAACAACGTCCAGAAGGTGATATAGGCGTTCACCGGCCCTAAAAAGATGAGTTGATGGTTGTCGAAAAAGCGTTTGAGCATACGAAATTCCAGACCCTAAAGGTTTTTGAAACCTTTAGGGTCTTCAAGCAGCTATTCTATCAACCCGGCCTCTTGGAAGAGTTGGGTCGCTTCGGCGTCGGCGTCTTGCATAGCTTGTTCGGCTGTAACCTCGCCGGCAATAGCTCGATTCAGATTGGTGAAAACGACATTCACAAACTGGGTCCCAACCCCGCCGGCCATAGCCCAGGGGTGTCCCTTCTCAGAGGCCAGGCGGGTGGAGAAGTTTTCAGCTGGCCGGGCCTCGGCGATTTCTTTGAGGCCATAAACCGACTTGCGCGGCCCGGCATTGCCGTCGGCCTGCATCTTGGTTTGGATAGTGGGCGACTCGATAAAGGAGATAAAGGACCAGGCCGCGTCTTTCTTGGCTTGAGACTGGGAGAACTTGTTGATAGCCATGCCCACACCGGCCACCAGGTATCGCTTAGCCCCCGGAATCTCGCCAAAACCGGCCTTGCCGCTGACTTGGGTATCGGGGCCGGAGGCCATGCCAAAAGTGGGACCCCAAATGATGCTCATAGCTGACTGCCCCTGGGCAAAAGCGGTGACGGCCTCAAACAGGCTGGCCGTACTGTGGCCCGGCGGTGTGAACTTGGACAGTTGCAAAATATAGTCGGTGGCGGCAATGGCTTCGGGACTGTCCAGAGTTACCTCGTAGGTAGTTGGGTCCCATTCCTGGCCGTCGAAAGCCCACAAAAAATGAACCCAGACAGCGTAGATGTGCAGGTCACGGGCGCCCTCAAAGGAAATGCCATACAAACTCTCGTCGGGCCGGGTAAAGAACTCCGCCACTTCCAGCAGTTCGTCGGTCGTTTTGGGTACGGTCAGTTCACGCCCATATTTGGCCTGGAAGGCTTCTTTCTCAGTCGGGTCATTAAAAAGATCGTCACGATAGATGAAGATACGAGTAGTCAGTTCTTGCATCATGGAATAGGGCCGGCCTTCGGGAATCTTGGGCACGCCGCCATAAGGCCAGCTGGTGGCCGCCTGGACCGACTCGGAGAAATCTTCATAGTGAAACTTGCCCGGCGTTTTCTCAAGATAGGGGGTCAAATCCTCAATCCAACCGGACGAGGCAAAATAGGCCACCCCGGCGCCATCCTGAGTGGTCTGAACAATATCGTAAGCGCCGGCTTGAGAAGTGAAATCCAACACCTCTTTCTCAATCAGACTGGCCTCGGCAATCTGGGTGAGGTTGACTTTGATACCGGTTTCTTCCTCAAATTGGGGCACATAGGGCAATAAATGCTGCGTACCGGGGCCTTCGTACAGGACCACGCTAATTTCTTCACCCGCCAGGGCCGGATCATAATAGTAGTCCCTGTCTTCCATCACCGGCGCAGCCGCAGCGGGCGTTGCCGTCACCACAACTTCCTTCTCCACCACAACTTCTTTCTCGACCACAACCGTTTCCTTGACGGTAACGGTTTCAGGGGTGGCCGCGGCGCAAGCCGGCAGGATGGGTATCAACAGCAGTAGAGCGGTTAAAAAGAGATAAAATTGTCTTCGATTGTTAATTGCGCAGGGCATGGTAATCCTCCTTTGGGCCAAGACATGTTGATTCTCAATTTTTTATTTTGGGTCAACGCTTACCTTGAAGTAACCAGGCAGGCCCTGGAGAATTCCCCTTATCTTTGTGATAAATCTCACTTTGCTTGATCCTCTTCCCTCTGATACAATAGAAAAGAGGCATAGCTAACAGAAGCGTTCAGGCGCGAAACGCGCCGAGTTGTTCTGACAGTTATGTTGAACGGGGGATATCGGCTAGACTTGGCGGGTCAACGGTATCTCCCTATTTTTTAGAACGCCTGCTCATCTTCAAGGCGGGCCAACCCTATTGATTTGTCGTTTATGGGTTTTTCTTGGGGGTATCACCTCCTTCCGCGCGTGCCCGCAAAATATCCCGTTCCACATCATCCACATGTTGGTACATGAGCGCTTGAGCGGTGCTGGCATTGCCCTCTTTAATGGCCAGGGCGATTAGCTTGTGAAAGTGGATGGCTTTTTCGGTAGCGCCGGGTATTCGGCTGGAGAGCCGGCGGCTGTCTAACAATAAATCACTTAGCGCGGCAAAAATTTTGGTAACAACGGGATTATGGGCGGCCAACAAGATCAATTCGTGAAAACGCACATCCGGCTCAATAAAATCTTGACCCTGCTGGGCCAGATGTTCCATTTCTAAGGCCGCGTCCAAAATGGCCTGCGCTTCGGCGGGCTTGGCTCGCCGCGCGGCTAAGGCCGCAATCCCCGGCTCAAGCAGTTTGCGAGTTTCCAACAGATGAGCCAGGGTTTGTTGTTCGGCCAATTGAAAATGGCGTAACACCGCGCCCCTATCGTGGATGGCAACCGACACAAACGTTCCCCGCCCCTGGGTAACTTCCAGAATGCCCATACTTTCCAGGATGCGATAGGCTTCTCGGACAGAAGCCTGGCCCACCTCTAACTGTTCAGCCAGCGCTGCGACGGTGGGTAGACGAGCGCCGGGTTTCAATTCGCCGTTGATAAGTTGGGCTTTGATATACTCGATGACGGTTTCGTAAATGAGCGTGCGTTTGGCTTGGTTATCCGCCATTGGACCCCTGATCTCATCAAACAGAAATAAGGCAGCAAAGGAATGGGTTAAAAATAAACGAAGAAAATCGTGGTATGAAGTACAAATTCATTCAATGAATTTGTAAAAGATTACATCATTTTACGGGGAATGTCAAGCGAAAGGGTTAAGAAGCAACAATATGCACCGGCTGGCCGATCTCGAAAGATTTAATCACATCAAAGACAATGGCTAATGATTTGATAGTACCCTGACAGAGTGTGTCCAGAGGTCGGAAAAGTCATGTCATTTCGACCGAGGGGAGAAATCCCCGGTATGTTACTTTTACAAGTTACGTCCTGGGGATTTCTCGGCCTTACGGTCTCGAAATGACATGAGGGCCGAGCAGTTATGCGTTGAGCAAGATTTTGAGGGTTGCCACACCCTCTGCCGGCATTACACGCATACCCGACGGGGTGGGTGTGACTGTACCGCCTTCAACCGAGGCCAGGGCCGAGATATTCACCAGCAGCAGTTGCCAACGTTTGGCTGTGCCTTGCTGTTGTGTAGTTATTGTCCGGCCTTCACGCTTTACCGTAAACGTCGCTGCTACGCCGCCGACCGGTGAAGGAACAATAGTGGAAATATTTGCCTCCTCCGCCAATTCGTAGACCTGCAAAGTGACGCCATCGCTATAATCATAGTCTGGCCGTTCCTCGCGGCTGCCGGTGGTGATAACCGAGTTGGGCCGCACCATGAGCGGCAGGCTCAGAAAATCATGCTTCTCGCGCAGCCAATGGCCGCCCTCGATCACCTGGCCGGTCAGGAAGTGGGTCCAGCGGCCCGGCGGCAGATAGTAATCTACCGTACCATCCTGGGTAAAAACCGGGGCCACCAGCAGCGACTCGCCCAGCATGTACTGCCGGTCGAGCGTGTCGCAAGCCGGGTCTTCGGGAAATTCCAGAAGCATGGCCCGCATCATAGGAATACCGGCCTCGTGGGCTTCGCGGGCGGCGTTAAACAAATAAGGCATCAAGCGGCACTTGAGCTTGGTAAAGAAGCGCAGCACGTCCACCGCTTCCTCGTCAAACAGCCAGGGCACCCGGTACGACTGGCTGCCGTGCAAGCGGCTGTGCGACGACAGCAGGCCAAAGGCGCACCAGCGCTTGTACACCTCCGCCGGGGCCGTCTGCTCAAAGCCGCCGATGTCGTGGCTCCAAAAACCAAAGCCCGACAGGCACAGCGATAGGCCGCCGCGCAGGCTTTCGGCCATGGACTCAAAGGTGGCGGTGTTGTCGCCGCCCCAGTGAACGGGGAACTGCTGCCCGCCCGTCGTGGCCGAGCGGGCAAAAACCGTCGCCTGCCCTTTGCCTAACTTTTCTTCCAGCACCTCAAAAACCGTTTTATTATATAAATAGGTGTAATAGTTGTGCATCTTGACCGGGTCGGAACCGTCAAAATAGACCACCTCGGTCGGGATACGCTCGCCAAAGTCGGTTTTGAAGGAGTCCACACCCATGTCCACCAGCGCCCGCAGCTTGTCGCCAAACCAGCGGCAGGCGGCGGGGTTGGTGAAATCCACCAGAGCCATGCCTGCCTGCCAGCGGTCCCACTGCCACACGTCGCCGTCGGGCCGTTTGACCAGATAGCCGTTGTTCATGCCTTCGTCAAACAGGGCCGAGCGCTGGGCAATATAGGGATTAATCCAGAGGCAGACCCGCAAGCCGCGTGCCTTTAGCCGTTTCAACATTCCTTCCGGGTCGGGAAACACCCGTTTATCCCACTCCAGATTGACCCAGTGAAACTCCTTCATCCAGAAGCAATCGAAGTGGAAGACATGCAGCGGCAGGTCACGCTCGGCCATGCCCTGAATAAAACTGGTGACGGTACCTTCGTCATAGTCGGTGGTGAAGGAGGTGGACAGCCACAGGCCAAACGACCAGGCCGGCGGCAGGGCCGGCCGCCCGGTCAGGGCTGTGTAGCGGGCCAGCACCTCTTTGGGCGAGGGACCGTAGATAAGGAAGTAGTCTAGAGACTCGCCGGGCACACTAAACTGCACCCGCTCGACTTTTTCCGAAGCCACTTCAAAAGAGACCAATTCGGGGTGGTTGACAAAGACCCCGTAGCCCCGATTGGTCAGGTAAAAGGGCACATTTTTGTAAGCCTGCTCGCTGCTGGCGCCGCCGTCCTCGTTCCACAAATCCACTACCTGGCCGTTTTTGACAAAGGGGGTGAAACGTTCGCCCAGGCCGTAAACGCACTCGCCGACGCCCAAGTTCAACTGCTCGTGGATGTAGGCGGCCTCGGCCGTCTCAATGTATCCCATCCCCCGCCAACCGCTGCCGGTGATGAGGCGCTGGCCGTCCATGAAGTCAATGCGCCAATCGCCTTCTTTTTCTACCCGCACGGTCAGGCGGCCGCTGGTCAGGGTGGCGGCCTGGGGTGTGTCGGTAATTTCTACCGGCGCGGGCTGAGGATAGAGCTCAAATTCCGGCCGGCGGGGCCGCCGCCCCTTGTGATGAACTATCTGCACCCGGATAATGTTGGGCATGGGGGATGAAAAGCGCACCGTCAGCAGGGGTAGATTCAGGGTAGCGCCCCGGCTGGTCAGCCGCCGGGTGGGGCCATAGACGGTCAAGGCATCCGGCGCAACTTCGACTTCATGCACATGAACGGGAAAGTGCGGGGTCACACCCGCTCGCATGTGCCAGTAGCCATCGGTAAATTTCATTGTTTTTTTTCCTTTGGAAAATTTATTTAACGCTGCCGGCGGTAATACCCTTGGTCAACGTCCGCTGGAAGAGGAAAAAGAAAATAATACATGGCACTACGCCCAGTAAAGCGGCCGCGCTCTGGGTGGTGACGGCCATGCCGCGCTCGCCGCGAGCCAGGGCCATGGCAATGGGCACCGTCTGATTATCGTTAGAAACCAGGAAGACCAGCGGCAGGAAAAATTCGTTCCAGGTCCAGATGAAAAAGAAAACAAACAGCACCGACAGCGAGGGCATACTGATCGGCACCACCACCCTGAACAACAATTGTAATTTATTGCAGCCGTCAATCAGCGCCGCTTCGACCAATTCTCTGGGGAAAGTAACGCTAAACACAGAGGTTAATAGATAGGTCCCAAAGGCGCTGTGCAGCACCGCCAGGGTCAGGATGACCGAGAAACGGGTGTCGTACAGCCCGATCAGCTTAAAGAAATAATACAAAGGATAGACCAATACATCCTGAGGCACAGTAATAGCTAAAAGAAAGAAAACCAGGAAAAAGGCGCCGCCTTTAACCTTGCCGATACCCAGGGCAAAGGCATTGAACAGAGAGATAATGATGGCCAATAAGGCCGTAAGCACACTGATGCTGAAGCTGTTCCACAACTTAATCGAATAATCCATCCTGTTCCACATGATCCTGATGCTCTCCCAACTCAAACTTTGGGGTAGGGTCAAAGGTCCTCCGGCGGCATACTCAGCTTCGCTCTTGAAGCTGTTGGTCAGGACCATTAACAAGGGAAAAAGCATGACCACAAACAAAAGGACCAGGCCGATCAGGGACAGTGTATCGAACGCTCGGGTAGTTATGACAGACCTATTAGCCTGCTCGTAGACATTTTCATTCATTGCCAGAGATTTGTTAGCCATCTCCTTGCCTCCTGAGAAAACAGTCATCAGTCGTCAGTCGCCAGTAGTCAGATAGATTTGCGCAACCTACAACCTTTTGTCTGCTACCTGCTACGTCACTGACTTTCCCGCTGCTCTTGCTGGCGCTGAATTCTGATATAAACAATCGTAATCACAATGACCAGAAGCGTCAAAACGGTGGCCATCGTGGCCCCATAGCCGACGTTGGCGCTTTCAAAAAAGTATTTGTAAGAAAAGTAAGAGGCGACCATGGTCGCTGTGCCTGGCCCGCCTCGGGTCATGGCATAAATGGGGGCAAATACTTTAAGGGCCGCAATTGTGGTTGTCAGCACCACCACATAAATTTCAGGTCGTAGGAGCGGGATGGTAATGTGCCGGAATCTTTGGAACCACGAAGCGCCATCCAGGCTGGAGGCTTCGTACAGTTCGGGGTCAATCCGCTGCAAGCCGGCCATAAAGATGACCAGCGGATACCCCAATTGGAACCAGACCATGACCGCCATCACCGACGGTAGGGCGGTGGCGGCATTGCCCAGCCAGTTGCGGGTCAACCCTTCCAGCCCTATCGAAGTCAGCATCCAGTTCAACACACCCCAATCCGGTTGTAAGACCCACCGCCAAACAACAGCCGCGACGACCACCGGGATAATTTGGGGTAAATAGTATCCGGCTCGAAAAAAGCTGGAAACCCGTTGGCCGAATTTAGTGGCGATATAATCAAAAAGAAAAGCCGCCAGGAACAGCCCGAGCACGGTAGGGATGATGACCATGGCCACAATCAAGGAGAGATTGTTTTTAAACGAAGCCCAAAAGGCGACATCGCGCAACGCCTTTTGATAGTTGGCTAAACCAACCCAGGTGGGCATGCCCACCCCTTGCCATTGGGTAAAACTGAGATAGGTGTTGACCATGAAAGGAATAATGATTATGAACAAGAAAGTTAAAACACCGGGCAGTAAAAACGGCGCATAGCCCTTATTAAGCGAAAACCCTTTTTGAACCATATATCTTCCCCCTTAGCCAAAACGTATTGCGTGTTCCGTCCACTTTATTTCACGCAAGACGCAACACGCAACACGAATATCGAGCAATTATTTTCTTGGAACTCCTGATGAACGACGTATTATAACCTGCTAACGGCTCATTGGAGGGAGGCTTTGTAATCGTTGTAAGGCCCGGCGATAGATTCGTTGAATTCAGCCGGCGTCTTGGTTCCTGAAAGCAGTTCCTGCAGGCCGGAGCCTAAGGTATCCATGTAACCGGGCGCAGGCCAATCGGGGTAAAAAGCCAGGCCATCATTCTGAACAATGGTGTTGAAAGCAGTGTTCAGTTCCTTACTTTTCTCATCGGTAATCTGGTTGAGATCGGCGTTGATCGGAATCCCACCAGCATTAGCCATAACCGTCTGAGACTTTTTTTGCATGGTCAGATCAATAAAATCATAGGCCAGGTCTTTATTCTTGGCATTTTGGGGCACCACCCACAGATTACCGCCGGAACCGGTAGTGAATTTTTTGCCGGGCATGAGGAAGATACCCCACTCAAAATCTTTAACCTGGGTCAGCAGCCCGCCAAAAGCCCAACTGCCGGTGATGCGCATGGGGTGCTTGCCCTGCACAAAAGCGCCGTTGGCATCGCTATCGCTCACGCCGGTGGCGTTATCGCCGTAGTAGCCTTTCTGAACATGCTCGGCCAGCTTTTCAGAGCCAAAGGTAAAAGCTTCCCCTTGAAAATCAACCTCCCCGGTGAGCAGTTGGAAATTGTTGATCAGTTCCCGGTCAGCTTTGTAAAGCACCAACTCTTGCCAATTATGGGTAATCGTCCAGCTATCCTGGCCACCCAGGGCAATCGGCACAATCCCGGCGGCCACAAATTTATCGGCCACCGCCTCAAATTCTTCCAGGGTGGTGGGCACGGTTACGCCGTGCTCCTCAAACATATCTTTATTGTAATAGACCATGACAAACTCGCCGTAGGTGGTAACGCCGTACAGGGGACCGTCGCCCATGATGCCTTTTTCGTTGTAACGGCAGGTCGTTTGGATACTGGGACTCATGATTTTGTCCCAACCGCGCTCCTGAGCCACCTGGGTCAAATCGGTCAGCAGCCCCTGCTTGGAATAGAGGCCGGCGGTGGCATTGCCTTTGTTGGCCTCCATCACATCCGGCACATCATTTGAATTCAAAACCATCTGGGCGGTTTGCTGCATTTGCTCAAAGGTTTTCCGTTCAAACTCAACCGTCACATCCGGGTGCATGGCTTGAAAATCTTTGAGGGCGTCGGCCCAGGAAGCTTCTTGGGCGCTGTCTTCGGCTTCATAATACCACAGGCGGAAAACACGCTTCTCCCCAGATGGGGCCTCGGCAGCCGGTTCTTCTGTCGCCGCCTCCTCAGCCGGTGCGGCTGCATCTTGAGCGGGGGCAGATGCCGGAGCAGCGCCTCCGCCACACGCTACCAGGCTGATACCCAGGGCAACGATCAATCCGACAAGTAACAATCTTAACATTTTTTTAGACATCTCAATTCTCCTCTGAAAATAGACTGCTGGAGTGCAAAGCTTGCTTTGCTATGTCGCAAGGCAAGCCTTGCGCTCCATTTTCATTATTGGTGGTGTGCCGCAGCTTCGTGAGAACTCTTTCGTAAATAGTAGACGGTAGACTTGGAGATTTCTCCCTTCGGTCGAAATGACATGGCTGAGTAGTTGCGCCCCTACTACCCTTTCATAATTGGTGGTCTGCAAAATGTGACTTTGGTTGTTTTACGCTCCTCACCTCCTTTGATTATTTAAAACAAAATATCCAAGCCACTGCGCTTAGCATTTACGGCTTGGATAAATTCGTTTTCTATCACCATAGATAACCATCTCCGTTGATTGAAACCGATATATTAAGGGCGGCCAGGGAGTAAATGAACCTAACTCAACCCAGTTGAAAAATTAGCCCGTTTAATTTATAATGGGGATGTTACCGAAAGCGTTACCGAAAGCGTTTTCGGTATCATATCACCCTCGCATTATTTTGTCAAAACGTGGAGAGGCGGTCTGCATGCCTGATACAAGTGAAGTAACTATTTTTGATGTGGCCCAGGCCGCCGGAGTATCTATCACTACGGTTTCCCGGATTCTCAACAACAAACCGGACGTATCGGCGGCCACTCGCCAGCGCGTCCAGCAAGTGATTGAAGAGTTAGGCTACCACCCCCATGCCCAAGCCCGCCGGCTGGCCGCTCGCAAGAGCCGCACCATTGCCCTGCTTTTTCCGTTGGACCGGGCGGTCGGGCAGTTGGAGTTGGATTTTATCGTCGGCGCGGCGGCCGCTGCCGGCGCAGAAAACTTTTTCTTTTATTTTGTAACAACACCTATCACCGAGAGCAGTTTGCTGGGCCTGTATCGCAGCGCCCAGATAGATGGAGCTATCCTGATGGAAATTCATACCCAGGATTGGCGGGTGGAATTATTGCGGGCGTATGATTATCCCTTTGTGATGATTGGTCACTGCGCCGACAATACCGGGCTGAGTTTTGTGGATTTGGATTTCGAGGAGAGTATCATCCTGGCTTTTGACCATCTGGTTGAACTGGGCCATCGAGAAATTGGCTTCTTGGGGCAGCCACAAGTGAGGCGTCAACAAGGCTATGGCCCGGCCGTCCGTTGTTGGGCCGGTTATGAAAGGGCCTTGCAAAAACACAATCTGACCCCCATTTATCACGAGGAGCGAATTGACGTGCAAGCCCTGTTTGACGCCACCCTTAAACTGCTGGAAGAACGACCCCACTTGACGGCTATCGTCGCCACCCAGGGGGCGCCCACCGTAGGCGTGATTAGGGCCTTACGCCAGGCTGGGCGAGCCGTGCCGGATGAGTTTTCGGTGGTGGGGATCACTACGGAGAATGTGGCCGAGCTGATTACCCCGCCGTTGACCACGATCAATTTTCCGGCCTATACCGAAGGACTCCAGGCCGCCAAGATGTTAATTAGCCAACTCAATCAAAAGCCCCTGGAAAACAAGCAGATTTTGCTGCCGCCTCAATTGATTATACGCAAAAGCACGGGGCCGGTCAGGGAGGGTAGCAGGTAGCAGGGGTTACTTCTTCTCCGCCCAGACAAGTTGGGCCAGTCGTTTGCCCGTTGGCGTCGCCGCCAGGCCGCCCTGGGCCGTCTCGCGGAAGCGCTCATCCATGCGCCGGCCGATGCTAGCCATGGCGTCAATGACCTCATCCGGCGGAATGACACTCTCCACCCCGGCCAGGGCCAGGTCAACGGCGATAAAACATTGAGCCGCCCCGGCCGCGTTCCGCTTGACGCACGGCACTTCGACCAGTCCGGCGACCGGATCACAGACCAGGCCGAGCATATTCTTCAAAGTTATCGCTACTGCCTGGGCCGACTGGTGGGGACTGCCGCCCAGAAGTTCCACCGCTGCCCCGGCTGCCATCGCCGCCGCGCTGCCGGTTTCGGCCTGGCAGCCGCCCGCCGCCCCCGACACGTGCGCCCGCCGGACAATCACCGCGCCGATGCCGCTGGCTGTGAATAACGCCCCCACCAATTGGTCATCCGTAAAGCCGCGCGCTTCCTGCAAGGTCAGCAAAACCCCCGGCAAAATCCCCGCCGAGCCGGCCGTCGGCGTGGCGACAATGCAGCCCATGCCGGCGTTGACCTCATTCACGGCCATAGCGCGAGCCAGCGCCCGGCTCAAAATGGGGCCGGTTAAAGGCTGGTGGTCGTCTAACCAGTGCCAGAAACGATAAGCGCTGCCGCCGCTGATGCCGCTCAATGAGATGATCGGCTGGGCCAGGCCCTGTTCGGTACTGCGCCGCATCACCTCCAGCCGCCGCCGCATACGCTCCCAAACCGCCTCTCGCGCCTCGCCGCTTTGGGCCAGCTCCGCTTGCAGGACGATCTCATGCAGCGGTTGTCCGCCCGTTTCGGCCCGTTCGACCATTTCGGCCATGGAGTCAAACATAGTTTATTCTCCTACTTTGTTCACCTTGCGCACCCAATGCACCCAGTCAAAATCTTCAATCGCTTCAATCAACGGATCAGGGATCGGTTGGTCGGTTTCGATAATCATGAGCGCCTCGCCGCCGCGCTGTTTACGGCCCACCCGGAAAAAGGCGACATTGATCTCGTGTTTGAGCAGCCAGCCGGTGACGGCGTTGATCGTGCCGGGCCGGTCTTCGGCGATGACCAAAAGGGTGTCGTACTGGCCGCCAAAATTGACCTCGTAGCCCTCGATGTTGGTAATTTCCACCAGCCCACCGCCAATGGACGCACCTGTAACCTGAATGCTGGTTTCGCCGGCTCGCAAGGTCAGCCGGACGGTGTTGGGGTGGGCGTCTTCGCCCAGGTCAACTTCTTCAAAACGAAACTTCATGTCCAACGCCTCGGCGACGGCAAAACTGTGGCGGATGCGCTCATCGTCGGTGGTCATGCCCAACAGCCCGGCGACAATGGCCCGGTCGGCGCCGTGGCCCTGACCGGTTTGGGCAAAGGAGCCATGCAATTCAATCAACGCTTCAACAGGCTGCATCCCCAAAATCACCCGCCCCATTTGCCCCAGGCGAACCGCGCCCGCCGTGTGCGAACTCGACGGGCCGACCATGATTGGGCCGATTATATCAAAAGCTGAGACTTGGCGGTTTGAGGCCATAGTTGCTCCCTAAGGTAATTCAACCCGTGTTGCGTCTTGCGTCTTGCGTAAACATAAACGGAAGACGCAACACGCTTTGACGTTTCATCGCTTGATAACGTTAGCCAGCCACGCTTTCAAATCGGCCATACCTTGCGCGGTCAATTTGTGGCCAGTGGGATATTCGTCGTAAGTTACCTGCGCGCCCAGGCGGGTGTAAATATCGCGGCTCTGTTGCGCGGAGGTCAGGGGGACCGTTTCATCCCGCACGCCATGAGCAATAAAGACCGGCAGACCGGCCAAATCCGGTTGAGCTGTTTCGATAACCGCATCGGGTATCAGTCCGGCCAGCGAAACCACGCCCATCACTTGCCCCGGCCGGGTGAGAACCAGGGTATTGCAAATGGCTGCCCCCTGGCTAAAGCCCATGAGAACGATCCGCCTGGGGTCAAGGGGATACTGCTGGGGCAGGCCGGCTAAAAACGCCTGCAACTGGTCGCGTCCGGCCCAGAGCGAGTCCGTCTCCGGCTGAAGTCCGCCCTGGTCGCGCCAATACCAGCCATAGCCCTTACCATTGACCGCCAAAGGCGCGCGCGGCGAGATAACCGCCACACCGGGCGGAACCGTTTGTTTGAAAATTCCCATCACCGTTTCATCTCCCAGCCAGCCGTGTACCATCACTACGGCAGGTACGGGCCGGTTGGAGTTAGCCTCTGGGGGAATTTGAACCCGGTGAATTAATTCAACTGTAGGCATTACTAAAATCCTCTTAGCTCAAACGGCGGGCAGCCGTCAGTGGTCGGCGGTCTGCTGTTGGCAGCCCCACCCACCTGTGCTATACTCACAAGTGCAATTTCGATGGGCGAGGTTAGGTCATCGTACCACGAGCACGCTGCCTGGTCAAGCAGGCGGCGTTTTTGTTAGGAGGTGAGGACGCGAGGACTTGTGAGGCGAAGAGGCGAAGAAAATCCTCGCGTCCTTTTTAAGGAGGTTTAAGTGATGGACAATTTCTCCATTCATCCCGCTACAACCATCGGCTACGTTCATTTGATCGTCGCCAATCTGGACCGGTCGCTGGCGTTTTATCAGGAAAATTTGGGATTTCAACTTCACCGGCGCGATGGTGATACGGCTTATCTGGGTGCAGGCGGGCCGGATTTGCTGGTGCTGACCGAACAGCCCGGCGCGCGGACTGTCAGCGGCGTAACCGGCCTGTATCACTTTGCCATTTTGACGCCCTCCCGCCTGGCCCTGGCCCAATCGCTGCGCCATCTGGCCGAAACGCGCACGCCGCTGCAAGGTTTCTCCGACCATCTGGTGAGCGAAGCCATCTACCTGGCCGACCCCGACGGCAACGGCATCGAAATCTACCGGGATCGCCCGCGCAGCGAGTGGCCCCGCCAGAATGGGCAGTTGCAAATGGCTACTGATCCGCTGGATGTGCAGGGCGTCCTGGCCGAATTAGAAACTCAGCCTGCACCCTGGGCCGGCCTGGAGCCGGAGACAACCATCGGCCACGTTCATCTGCACGTGGCAACTATTCCCTCCGCCGAAGCGTTCTACGTGGAGACTTTGGGCTTTGATTTGATTATGCGCTACGGCCCCAGCGCCAGCTTTGTCTCCGCCGGTGGCTATCACCACCATCTCGGCCTCAATACCTGGGCCGGGGTCAATGCTCCGCCCCCACCCCCCGACGCCGCCGGGCTGCGTTACTTCACCATCAACCTGCCGGATGCGGCAGCGCTGGGCGCTGTGGTTGAGCGGATTCAACAGGCGGGGCTGGCTTTCCAGGAAAAGGATGGGGTTATTTTTCTGCGCGATCCGGCTCAGAATGGGGTGGTACTGAACGTTGGGCAGGATGCCAATACAATTACAGCGTTGGTGGATTTCGCCCGATCATGAATGACCGGGCTAGTGAACTGCGCCGGATTAATCCGGCTTAAAAGCATCTTCCTGCGGATTGGAGAATAGTCTGTCGGGTGCAGCTTAGGCGCTGTGGCCAAGCCTTTTAACCACAAGCAAACTTTTGGCAATACCCGCTCGGCGATGAACTCGCCGAGCTAGAAAACAGCGTCGGGTAAACCCGACTGGTGTTTCAGCCTGAGGCAGAGAAAAAGCCTGCTTAAGCAGGCGCTGTTTTGTAGCCCTGACATTCATGTCGGGCGTAGTTGGCAAGAAGCTGGACTGCAAATATAAAAGTTTCTTCAGCCAAGCTGCCCAAAGAGGAAAACCTATGCCATATTGTCAACTATTTTATCATCTGGTTTGGGCCACCAAACATCGGCAGCCGCTGCTCACACCAAAGGTAGAAAAGATAATTCACAATTTTCTACGGGCAAAAGCAGTAGGATTGGGCGGAACCGTTTTTGCTCTGAATGGCGTCGAAGATCACGTCCATATGGTCGTTTCAATTCCGCCTAGCATTGCCGTAGCCAAATTTGTCGGGCAAGTTAAGGCTACTGCTTCGACAAAATTTAACAAAGATTATCCTGAATATCCGGTTTTCTTTTGGCAGGAAGAATACGGCGCATTTTCGTTTGACGCTAAACGATTGCCCAACCATATTGCTTATGTTGAACGGCAAAAGGAACACCACACCCAGGGGACGACGATCCAGGTTTTGGAACGCCTGGACGATAGTTTCCCCAAATTGGTTCGGGAAACACCTTCAACTTATTGGGTCGAGGCGGATGAGTGGCGACAAGAGTTGATGGCTTTGGACACTGCCTGATGACAAGTTCTCCCCGCCAGGATATTGCGCCTCAAGAAATGGGCTGATAAACCAGATGGATTAATCCGGCCCTATTTGTAGTCCGGAGTCCGCCCGGCGATGAATTCGCCGGGCTGGTGAACTACGCCCCATGAATGGGGCTGATTAACCTTAAGCCGGATAAATCCGGCGCTGTTTTCTAGCCCTGGCATTCATGCCGGGGCGAAACAGGCAGGAAAACGACCACTCTTTAAAGGTGACTCTATGACTCAACGCACACCACCCCCCGCTCGACTGGCCTGGACCATCTGGGGACTGGGCGCAGTGCTTTATCTGATTGGCTTTTACCAGCGCGTCGCCCCGGCGGTGATGACCGCCGAACTGATGACCGACTTTCAAATTAGCGCCGCCGTGTTGGGCAACCTGTCGGCCTTTTATTTTTACAGTTACGTGGCGATGCAGGTTCCTACCGGCATCCTGGCCGATACCTGGGGGCCGCGCCGCCTGCTGACCGTGGGGGCGCTGGTCTGCGGGCTGGGGACGCTGCTGTTTGCGCTGGCGCCGGGGCTGCTGTGGGCTAACTTGGGGCGGTTGTTGATCGGCGGCTCGGTGGCGGTGGCCTTTGTCGGCATGCTCAAGCTGGCCGCGCACTGGATGGCCCCCCGCCAATATGCCCTAGCCGCCGGGTTGGCCCTGTTTGTCGGCATTGTCGGGGCGGTGCTGGCGGGCGTGCCGCTGCAACTGCTGGTGGCTCAATTCGGCTGGCGGCCGGTCATGCTGGCTTCGGCGGTGCTGCCGCTGGTCACGGGCGCAGCCATCTGGTGGCTGGTGCGGGATGACCCCCAGGAAAAAGGGTTTGCCAGCTATGCCCATACACCTGCCGGCTCGGACAGCGGCCCCCGCCCCGGTTTTATGGCCGGCCTGGCCGAAATCTTCCGCTATCGCAACGCCTGGTTGCTGTGCCTGATACCGGGCGGGGTTGTCGGCGCGGTGCTGACCTTCTCCGGGCTGTGGGGCGTCTCGTTTCTCACCAGCCATTATGGCCTGCCGGCCACCCAGGCCGCAGCCGTCAATACCACCCTGCTGGTCGCCTGGGCTGTGGGCGGGCCGATTTTTGGGGCGCTGTCGGATCGAATTGGCCGGCGCAAGCCGCTTTACGTGGGCGGCTGCGCGATCATGGCCCTCTGCTGGGCGCTGATTATTTTGGTTCCTCACCTGCCAATCTGGCTGCTGGTAGTCTTGCTGGCGGTGGCCGGTTTTGCCTCCGGCTGCATGGTGGTTGGCTTTGCCTTTTTGCGCGAGTCGGTCCCGGCTTACCTATCGGGAACCTCCGCCGGGGTGCTCAATATGAGCGTCATGCTGGGGCCAATGGTTTTGCAGCCGGCGGTCAGTTGGATGCTCGACCAGCGCTGGCAGGGCGACATGCTAGACGGCGTCAGGCGTTACAGCCTCGAAGCATACCAGGCCGGCTTTTCGCTGATGCTGGTCTGGGCCGGGCTGTCGTTCCTGTTTATTCTCTTTACCCGCGAAACCTACTGCCGCCCGTTGAGCGTGACCAAACCGGCAGAAATGATGCAGCCGACGCATGGTCTTTCCAAATAGCGCCGCTTCCCCTCACCTGGAAAGTGACCCATGATTCCCATCACCTCCACCCTCACGCTCGACGAGAGCGAAATTCAATATGAGTTTGTCCGCGCCGCCGGGCCGGGGGGCCAAAATGTCAACAAGGTAGCGACGGCAGTGCAGCTTCGCTTCGATGTAGCGCATTCGCCCTCGCTGCCGGAAGCGGTACGCCAGCGATTAACTCGGCTGGCCGGTAAACGGCTGACCGGCGAAGGCGTCCTGGTCATCGAGGCGCGGCGCTTCCGCACCCAGGAGCAAAATCGGCAGGATGCCCTCGACCGGCTGGTCGCTTTGCTCCGGCGAGCGGCGGAACCGCCCAAACCCCGCCGCCCCACCAAACCGACGGCGGCTTCACAGGAACGCCGTTTGAAAAGCAAGCGCCGTCGCAGCCAAATCAAGGGGGCGCGGCGGGCTGGTATCGGTGACGAGGATTAAAAATGACCGGAGACCGGGTCTAAGGCATTTCAATACCGTAGTGCGTAGTGCGTGGTACGTGGCATATTTGCGTCACGCACCACGAGAACTGGCGATTTATTTTCTTGGCGTTGCCTAAAAACCCCGGTCTCCGGTCAAAAAAAATGCCGGGCAGCATCGCCCGGCGCTCAAAAGGAGGAGAAGATTTGCTTGCTTGGCCTCTGGCTTTTAACAGCCGGCCCAGCCTCACAACGATTGTTAGTATAATATCCCCAAGCCTTTTTCACTTGACGCCAGCTTGCTGACTGGTCAACGCTCAGCCGACGCCCCAGGCTGCTTGGAAAGCGTCTAAAATTAACTTCCCGTTTTGAGTTCCTACAAGTTCCCTTAGTTCCCTGGGAACTCATAGGAACTTGCGGGAACTTATTTTTGGACAATCACTTGGCCTCGCAGCGTGCTCTAATGACCCCCAAAATGTAATTCTGTAAATCGCGCATAACCCAATCGGTCCACAGGCCGCCATAAAAATTGAAGGTGGTTGACAGGCGATGCTGGCTGCTCAGATGGAGGATAGCCCGGTCATTATCAATCGGTTCGATGCGAAAGCCGCCCTCAAACACATCCAGATACTTGCCCCCGATTTGGGTCAGCGGCGGTTTGACCGAGGCGGAGGGAGTCACCTTGATCTGGAAGCGGATGGCTCGCTGCTCTTCCCACTGATTGATGGTTTCGACAAAGGCCAGCCCCTCTTCAAAACGGGCGCTGCGGATGCCGCCGATGCCTTCGTGAGACAGGGTAGCTTCGATGGGCCGGGGCAGGCCCAGCAGGTGGAACAGGCTGAAACGTTGCTCGGCCTCGCTGATTTCCGGCACGGTCACTACGTTGCGCCAAACCGTCGCCGGGTCGGCCTGGATTTCGATGTGTGTCTCGACAGTGCGGATAGAGTCCGGCGGGGGAAGCTGCTTCTCTGCCGGAACAATCAGGTAGGGCAGCACCAGGATCAGGCCCAGCATGGTATTTTGAGCGGCTTTGTTTTCAATACTTTTGAGGATAGCCAGCATCGCCAGCCCGCCAAAGCTGGCTAAGGTAAAAAAGATGGGCAAGGCCATGACTACACAGATAATAAATTCCAGGCCAAACAGCAAAACCGCTGCGCCTAGCAGCAGGCACGGGACCCAGGGCATAAACAGAGCGTACAGCCACGACCCTCGATACTGTTTGGGGGCAAAAAATACGGTCAATGCGCCGATGGCCAGGGGCACGCCAAAACAGAAGCCCAGGGTAATGGTCCCCAGGGCGAAATCCCACACATCTTTCCAGGGCGATTGGAAGGTGACCCGCGCCCACAAGCCGTACAACAAGGCCAGCACGCTGCCGGAAAAGAGGGAGAGATTGGGATTGGAAAGTTTTGGCATAAATCCCTCGCTGTTGTACCTTATAACCCCATTCAATCGCCCACAATTTCATTTAACCCGTCACCTCTTAATATTCGGGCCAACCTGCCAACTCCTGATCCATTCCTTCTTCAGCCAGCGTTTGCTCAGCCTGCGGGTCGAGTTTAGCGCACTCTCTAGCTAAACGACTACGCCGGAGCCGGGCCAATTTATCTTGCACAGCTTCCTGCACGGCTTTACTGCGGTTGGGAAAGACTTTTTGTTCAACCAGACGATCAATCTCTGCCAGCAAAGTTTGGTCAATGGTAATGGCAACTTTTGTTGTACTCATCGCTTCGTCTCTTAATAAAGGTATGATGATTTATCATACCATATCTCTGGACAATTAAAAATCGGGCTAATTATCTGCCAAAGACCTCCCCTATCGCTTTCGTCACCTGCAAGCCGCCGTTGACCAGCAGTCCAATCTCGGCGTTGGAGCTGATCAGCCGCATGCCCTGCCTGGCCCAATGGACTGCCAGATTCAAGTCGTTGATATGGATGGCCGGATAGATGCTGTGTCGCTGGCAGGCGTCTATCACTTTTTGGATGGCCGCCTGCATGTCGGGATGATTTTGCTGGCCCGGCACCCCCAGGGCGATGGAGAGATCGTTGGGGCCGACCAGGGTTATGTCCACGCCGGGGATGGCGACAATCTCTTCAATGTTCTCAATTGCTCCCCGTGTTTCAACCTGGATGATCAGCATTGTTTCTTCGTTGGCAGTGGCCATGGCCTCGACAACCGAACCGCCTTTGAATTGGGTGTAGCCCCGGCTCAAGGCGCTGCCGCGCACTCCCAACGGCGGATATTTCATCATCTGCGCCACCTCGCGGGCCTGCTGAGCGGTGGAAATACGCGGGGCCATAATTCCCTGCGCCCCGGCGTCGAGCGACTGGGCAATGTAGGGGTAGGTCAAATCAGGGATGCGCACCAACGGCGTCACACCGACAAGTACGGCCATCCGGGCCAGGTCGGCGATGGTTTCGAGATTGAAAGCGCCGTGCTCATTGTCAATGATGACAAAATCAAAGCCGGCATTGGCCAATAACTGCACCACCGCCGGCTGGCGTATCTCGGCAATCATTGTGCCAACCACGGATTTGCCTTCGCGCAGGGCTTGTTTGATTCGATTAGGAGGAATGGGTGAATTGTTAGACATGATCTTTCCTTTTTTGGGGGAATTTATAAGGAACTGAGGGAATCTTGAGTCAATTTACTATAGACATTATATCGCTTTAATTGGGGTGCGTTTTGTAGCCCCGTTTAGAGCAGGATTTCCAGAATTAAAGGATTTTGATTCTATCATTCAGATAATCCTGCTCTTTCCGGGTGACATAAATCTAATCGGGATAATGTCTAATTTATACCGCAAGGGCATCCTTTAGGGCGATTAAAGATGTGGGTTCAGTCCAATCGTAAATCAAAAATCTAAAATCGTAAATCTAAAATCGTAAATCGGTTAGTTCCCTTTTTTTAATGCTTCATCAAAAAATGCGGTCAGCCGCGCTTCGTATTCCTGGGGGGCAACATCAAAGTAGTTGCCGTGCCCGGCCCCTTCGACAATCCAAAGTTCGGCATTGCTGCCTGCTGCGGCCTGTTGGCGCTGTGCGCCAGGCAAGCTGACCTCCCGGCTGCCATAAATCAGCAAAATGGGGCGGGGCGCAATCTGGGCGATGACATCTCTGGGACTGAGCAAGTTGACATCCAGACCGGTCAACAAGCTGTATGTTTGCCTGGCCGACCAAAGGAAGACGTGTTCGTAGTAACCGGTCAGCAGATTGCGACTCTGGCCGGGCGTAAGCGTTTCTTCGGCAAAATCGCCGTAGCCACCTTCGGCGGCCACTGCCTTCAATCCCGGCAGCCGCGCCGTTGCCATAATCGCCGTTGCCCCCGCCGAAGAAAACCCGTAAACGCCAATCCGCTGCGGGTCAATCTCCGGGCGAGTCAGCAGGTAGTCCAGCGCATCGGCTACCTCGTCCACCTCTTTATAGCCCAGGCTCAAGCCGCCCATTCCGGCGCAGCGCCGCGACTCGAAGGTGAAGACGGCGTAACCATGACTCGCCAGAAGGGTGGCTTCACGCAGGCGGCTGCCCCGCCCGCTGTTAAAGGCCGGGACCACAATGACCGCCGCGCCGTTGCTGCCCGGCACAAAATACCCCCGAAAACTGCCGCCCGCCCGCGCCGGCAGGGTCACATCCTCAAACTCATACCCATAATCGGCAGGAGTCTGGCCGGATTCAGAACAAAGAGGGTAAACCAAACCAACCATCATCAAGTAACCCGGCGCCACCGGCAGGAGCAGCAGCGCCACGATCAGCGCAATCCCAAAAACGCTGAATAACCGCAGCCAGTAGCCGGGGGGTCGGGGACCAGGGGCCAGGGGACGGAAAATAGTCGAGCGCATTTATTTCTGACCCCCGACCCCTAACCCCTGACCCCCGTCTCCTCTACCGATGGCGGGACTCAATCTCTTGCAGTTGGGCGATAATTTCCTGCTCACCTTCCCGTACCGACTCACTGAACCAGGCATCCAGGATTTCCCTGGCTACCTCCGGCGAGGTTGCCCGCAGGCTCATGACCAGCACATTGGCGTCGTTCCACCAGCGCGCCCCACGCGCCGTTTGGGCGTCGCCGCACAGGGCCGCACGGATACCGGGGATTTTGTTGGCGGCCATCGAAGCGCCGGTGCCGGTGTAACAAAACAGAACACCTTCGTCGGCATGTTTGGTGGCAACAGTTTCGGCCAGCTTCTCCGAGGCCAGCGTCCAGGGCAGGTTTTCCCCGGCCAGCGGCCCCAGCGGGATGACTTCGTGCCCGCGTGCTTTTAACTCCTCCTGCACAAAATCGGTTAAATAGGTTTTTTCGTCGCTGGATATGGCAATTTTCATTGGTCTGACCTCCCCTCAACCTGGAAGGGTTAAGCTCTTTCAACTTTGTAAGTTTTGTGGAGGTTCTTTTGCCTCGTATTTATACTTTAAATTTTACTTGAAGGGAAGGCGATTGGCAATAGTCTAAAATCATTGTAAATGAAATAAAACTGTCAAGAAGTTGAAATATTTTGAACACTTTTTTATGTTATAATGAAGTTAACTTCGTAGAACTTCCTTACAAGCAGTTATTTGCATAACCTGATGAGAGGGTTTATGTCTCGACAAGCTGATATCCAAAAGCTCATTATTAACTATACTCGCCAGTTGCAAAAACTTAAAGAACAAGAAGCCTTGCTTGGGTTATCCACTCCTCCGGCCATTTTGCTGCAAATCGAAGATGTCGAGGCCAAATTAACGGGACTACAAACGGCCCTCCAGGATAATAGAGAGAGTCCGGCCACCTTCACCTTTGACTGGGAGCAAGAATTAGCCCAAGTTGAAGCAGGTGAGCCGCCTCAACCTTCACCTCCCGTAGGGGGTATCACCATTTCCGGCGTTCAAGGCGGAACGCTTAACATTGGAAATTTGGTTACCGGCAAGGTGGGGGGGGATGTGATCGCCGGCGATAAAGTAAGCGGAGATAAGGTTGGGCGAGACAAAATCAGCGGTGCAGGCATGGAGTCGGCGCAAGCCAATTTGCAGGCCGCTTTGACCGAGTGGCAGCGCGAGATTGAAGCTAAAGTTACAGCGCTGGCTGAACTTGAAACGGATGAGAAAGAAGAACTGAAGGCAAAGGCGGCTAAAGTGGTAGAGGAGGTCGCTAAAGGCGCTCATATCAATCCTGGCCGGATTGAACGGCTGCTGAATACGATGAGCAGTATGGCCCCGGATATTATCGAGGTAACTGCAAAAACGTTGCAAAATCCTTTTGCCGGGGTGGGCCTGGTACTTGAAAAGATTAACGACCGGATCAAGCTGGAACGACAGGCATGCCCCAAATAGATCGCCAATTGAGGGAATCATGGCTGATGAAACTACAGACGTGGGGAATGTTAACCTCTCTGATATAAGCGACAGTGAGATAAAACTTGGCAATATTGTCACCGGCACAGTAGCGGGTAATGTTGCTGCGCGGGACGTGGTTATTTATAACTATTACTACCGCCAGGAAGCGCCGATTGCGCCAGCAAAACCGGCGGAACCGGGCGTGGCGCCCCTCGAACCGGCCCTACCCAACCCCTACCGCGGCCTGTTTCATTTTGGTCCTGACGATGCCGAATTTTTCTTTGGACGGGAAGAGTTTGTTGAGAAATTGGCCAATTTAACCCGGACACGCCGGCTTATTGCTGTGGTTGGAGCATCAGGCAGCGGCAAATCATCCGTAGTGCTGGCCGGTTTGGTGCCGAAATTGCAACAAAATGGTCGCTGGTTATTTACCCATTTCCGGCCTGGGGCTATGCCTCTTTCAGCCCTGTCCACTGCCCTGGTGCCACTTTACACCCTCAACCTGGATCAAACTGACCAGATGGCCCAGGCCCGTAAATTGGCCGATTACTTTCAGGATCATACCCTTACTTTACCCGATGTCATGGGTAAGATTGCCGCCAACTTCCCCACTCACCGGGTTCTGCTCATTGCCGACCAGTTTGAAGAACTGTATACCCTCTGCCCAGATGAAGCCACCCGTCGCCATTTTCTTGACCTTCTCCTGGCCGACCTCCAATCAGCCGCCTCCAACCTCACCCTGGTTTTAACCCTCCGAGCCGACTTTATGGGCTATGCGCTCTCTTATCGTCCCCTGGCCGAGGCGCTGCAAGAGGCTGATGTGAAGCTTGGCCCGATGAACCGGGAGGAACTGACCCGCGCTATCGAGCAGCCCGCCCTGCGGCTGAATGTCACTTTTGAACCGGGTTTGGTTGAACGCATCCTGGACGATGTGCAGGATGAACCGGGGTATCTACCACTGCTAGAGTTTGCCCTGACTTTACTGTGGGAACGTCGCACCAATTATCAACTGACCCACGCAGCCTATGAAGCGATTGCCGAGGTGGAAGGGGCGCTGGCCCGCCATGCCGATCAAGAATACGCAACCCTGGATGCTGTTCAACAGGAGCAGGCTCGCCATATTTTTATTCAATTGGTGCGCCCCGGCCAGGGCACCGAAGATACCCGGCGAGTAGCCACGCAGACTGAGTTGGGTGAAGCAAACTGGCCGCTGGTTAAAAAACTGGCCGATGCCCGGCTGATTGTGACCAGCCAAAATACCGACGGCCAACAAACCGCCGAGGTGATTCACGAAGCTTTAATCCGGCGCTGGCAGATGCTGCGCCGCTGGATCAACGACAGCCGCGCCTTTCGCGTTTGGCAGGACCGGCTGCGGGTGGCTTTAAGCCAGTGGCAGGCTACCAACGATGAAGGCGCTTTATTGCGCGGCGCGGCGCTGGTGGAGGCCGAACGCTGGTTGACCGAGCAGCGCGATGATTTGGCCTTGATTGAGCAAGCGTTTATCCAGGCCAGCCTGGACTTGCGTCAAAAAGAGCTGGCCGAGCGCGAAGCCCAACGGCTGCGGGATTTGGAGCAGCAGCAAGCTCTGGCCGAGGAGCAGCGTAAACGGGCCGAAGAAGCCGAAGCCCGCCAGCGTGAGCAGGCCGAAGCAGCCGCCAGACTCAGCAAACGCGCCTGGATTGCCAGCGGTGTTGGGGTATTAGCTGTAGCAGCAGCTATTATTGCCGGTGTTCTGGGCTGGCAATCGAATGAAAATAAAAAGATGGCCCAAAACAATGCTGCTCTAGCCGCGACCCGCGCGGCGGAAGCAGAAACGGCTAGAGGCGATGCTGAAATCAGTGAGCAACAAGCCCGAGATGCTGAAGCGACAGCCGAGGCTGAACGGGATCGGGCCAGTGCGGGCAAAATCGCTAATCAGGCTTTAATTTTGCTTGAACAATACCCTCAAACGGCCATGCTTTTGGCCCGTGAAGCCCAGGCCATCACTCATACCGAAGAGGCTGTTGAGGCCACGGCCCAAGTTCCTTATGTGCTGCCTGCTATTATCGCCACCCTCCAACAGCATCGGGAAACCGTTGATGATGTGGCCTGGAGTCCCGATGGTTCGCGCTTAGCCACAGCTTCGCGCGATGGCACGATTATCATTTGGGAGGCTGGCTCTAATCAACCCATCAAAACTTTGAGCCGGGATAAGCAGTGGAACTTTTATGATATTGCCTGGAGTCCGGATGGCAAAAAAATAGCCTCTACCTCCGGTAATGCCAGCCTGATCATTTGGGAAGTTGAGAGTGGTCAAGCTCAGGAATTGAAGGGAAATAGCGATATGGTTTTCAGTGTCGCCTGGCATCCGCAAGAGGACCGGGTGGCGGCCGGCGCAGGCAATCAGGTTATCCTGTGGAATCTTGCCGCTGCTATGCCCCTTACCCAAACGTTGGCCGGCCATACCGGCGAGGTTCACACTATGGCCTGGAGCCCCGATGGCAAACACTTGGCCTCCGGTTCATTCGATCACAATGCAATTATCTGGAATTTTGTAGGCAGCCATGTGGTTTCTAGGACGCTCAAAGCGCATCAAGATTTGATTAACGATGTGGCCTGGAGTCCCAATGGCGCTGAACTGGCAACTGCTTCTGACGACCGGGATATCTTGATCTGGGATACCGGCACGGGCAAATTGGTGGGTGATTTAGAGGGTCACGATGATAATGTGAATGGGGTAACCTGGAGCCCGGATGGCAGTCAATTGGCCTCTGCTTCTTATGACTATCAAGTAATTATTTGGGACCGGGCCTCCCGGAAACCTGCCAAAATACTACGAGACCATACCGGCATTGTGCGTAGAGTGGCCTGGCGGCCCAAACCTTACGCTGACCGGTTGGCTTCGGCTTCTTATGATTTGACGGCTGTGGTCTGGGATACAAGTAGTGGCGGTTCCAATCAACTGCGCGGCCACACCGAAAGCGTTTTTAGCCTGGCCTGGAGCAGCGACGGCAGCCGCCTGGCCTCCGCTTCGGCCGATCATAACGTCATCATTCAAGATTTCCCCTTTAATAAACCACGGCGCGTCTTGCGCGGCCATAGCCATTATGTGTTGGATGTGGCTTGGAGTCCCGATGACAAGCGTCTTGTTTCGGTGGGTTGGGATAACCGGATGATTGTGTGGGATACCACCAGAGGCAAAGCCGTTCAAACTTTTGAAGAGGATGACAAACTATGGAGTGTGGCCTGGAGTCCGAACGGCCAGTGGATTGCGGTCGGTACGCTAACGAAAAACAAAATCATTGTTCGAGATATCGTTAGCAGCAAGGTGATTACCACATTACACAGAGCCGGGGGCGGTAGAATGTTGGACCTGGCCTGGCGTCCGCCTGATGGCCGGCAATTGGCCGCTGCCTGGAACGACAGTACCATTGTGATTTATAATACCGCCGATTGGTCTATCGCTGCAGCCCTTGAATCCCACGAAAAGGCTGTTTTCAGTGCAGCCTGGAGCAATGACGGCAAATACCTTGCTTCCGGTTCAGCCGATGACACTGTTATTATCTGGAAAGCGGCTGATTGGTCTGAGATGGCCAGGTTGGAAGGCCATACTGCGACAATTTATGATGTCTCCTGGAATAAGGATGGAACGCAGTTAGCCTCGGCCTCAGCCGATGAAACGGTTATTATTTGGGATGTCGCAGCCCAACAATCCCTAACCACCTTGCGTGGGCATACCAAAGCTGTTTGGAATGTAGCCTGGAGCCCTGACGATTCTCAATTTGTTTCAGCCTCAGACGACGCAACCGTGCGGATATTGGATACTCGTTTACTTGAAGACCCATGTCGCTGGCTCACCCGAAATTTGACCTGGGAGGAATGGCAAGCATACATGCCCGAGTCAATCCCCTACCATTTAACCTGTCCTGATCTACCAACCCACCCGACGGTTCTGAATGCAGCCAGAGAGTTGGCGCGACAGGGTAAAGTGGCTGAGGCGATTGCCCAATTTGAACATCTTGTAGAAGTTGATACCAAGCTCGAGTTGGAGCCTAAAGCCGAAGCCGAACAAGCCTTCCAGGAAGAGGTTCAAAGCCTGCTAAATAGAGCAAAAAGATTAGCCCGAATGGGCGATCTTGAACAAGCTACTGCCAGGTTTCAACAGGCTAAAGAGTTAGACCCCAGCCTCACGCTCGACCCCAAGACCGAAGCCGAACGCCTGGCTCAACTTGCCTTTGAAGAGATAATCAAGGCTGCGCTTGAGTTAGCCGATAAGCATAAGGAAGCAGCAGCCCTGGACAAATTTGAGGAAGCTTTTGAATTAGCGAATGGGCTAAATTCTGCGGAAACATGGGCTGCTTTATGCCAGGCCAGCCAGCCCTACGATTTTACCAAAAAGTTCCACGAGTCTTGTCCGTAAAAATCGTGGGGGGGCAAAAGCCGGTGGTAAGACAGATAGTCTTACCGTAACTACTCAGCCCTCATGTCATTTCGAGACTGAACGCCGAGAAATCTTTGAGACCGTTGCCTGCAAACCACGGATTAGAAGATTTCTCCCTTCGGTCGAAATGACAGGCCTGAGCAGTTACATCTTACCTACTTATTCATTCAAAAACTTGGCCCGCTCGGCCTCAGTCAACTGGCGGTGGATGTTGGCCTGAGCCAAATCCAACACTTCCTGAAAATCGGCGTGGAAGATACGGACCACCCCATCGGTTGAAGCGGTTGCCAGCCGGTCCTGGCCGGGCTGCCAGGCCACGCTCCAGACGCCACCCTCGTGGCCGGTGAGGGTGGCGACGACGTTGTGCTGCTGCGCGTCCCAAATCCGGGCCGAACCATCATCCGAGGCGGTAGCCAGTTGGCTGCCGTCGCTGCTCCAGGCCACGCTGTTGACGGGCTTATCGTGGGTTAGCGTAGCTACAATTTTATCGCCAGCCAGTTCCCAAATGCGGGCGGTGGCATCCTGTGAAGCCGAGGCCAGATAGCGGCCATCGGGGCTAAAGGCAATGCTCCAGACAAAATCGCTGTGACCGGTCAACGTTTTTAACTGTTTCCCCGTCGCTGCATCCCAGAGGATAATCGTTTGATCAGAGGATGACGAAGCCAGCGTGGCCCCATCGGGGCTAAAAGCCAGCCCCAAAACGGTGCGGCTGTGCCCGCTCAGGGTGGTTTTGAGCTGACCGGTAGCGGTATCCCACAGGCGGATGTCTTTATCGCGGCCGCCGCTGGCCAGAATTCGACCATCTGGACTCCAGGCCGTCTGGTAAACCACCTCGGTGTGGCCGGTCAGTACGGCCAAACTTTGGAGGGTAATGGCGCTCCACAAACGCACGGTCTGGTCGTCAGAGGTGGTGGCCAGTTTTGAGCCGTCGGGACTCCAGGTAACGCTCTGAATAATGTCGGTGTGGCCGGGCAGTGTTCGCACGAGCATTTCCGGGTTGGCCTGGTCTGCATTGGCTGTCACCTGCCACAGATGCACCAACTTGTCATCGCCCACCGAAGCCAATGTTGTGCCGGCGGGATTCCAGGCCACATCTTTCACTTCACCTAGATGGCCGGTCAGGGCCGCCATCGCCGGGCTGGCGGCAATATTCCACACGCGAGCCGAGCCATCGAGTGAGGCTGTGAGCAGTTGGCCAGGGTCGGTTGGACTCCAGGCCGTCACCCAAACCCAGTCGGTATGGCCGGTCAAGGTGGTTAAGGGGCGGCCCGTTTTGATGTCCCAAACAATCACCCGGCTGTCGTCGGAGGAGGAAGCCAGCCAGCGTCCGTTGGAATGCCAGGTTACACTGCGCACCCAACTGGTATGTCCAATCAACACATCCACAATATGGCCTTCCACTGTGTCCCAAATCCGCACTGTGCCATCGGTCCCGCCCGTCGCCAGATGGGTCCCGTCAGTGTTCCAGGCCAGGCTGATGACATCGCCCTGGTGACCGCTCAAGCGGGTTTCAATCGCCATCGTCGCTGCATCCCAAACCAAAACCTGGCCGGCTTTGCCCACGGTGGCAAATTTCTGGCCGTCGGGCCGCCACTCGAGGTCCCACAACTCGTTATAACGCACTTTGGGGGTAGCCAGCAGGCGCTGCGTGTCTACATCCCACAGCTTGATTTTTTTGTCGGTTTCGTGGCTCAATATCTGCGTCCCATCAGGACTCCAGACGGCCCGGTAGACGCCTTCACCGGCCACGCCCTTAAAGCGGCCCACCTGTTTGCCCTGGGCCACATCCCACAAGCGCAGCGACTCGTCGGGCGGGTCGCCGCGTGAGGTGGAAAGCAAATAAGTTCCCTGCGGGTTAAACCTGACATCCTCGACCGGATTGGCGTGCCCGGCCAAGGTCGCCAGCAGCGTGTTTGTCTGAGCATCCCAGATTTGGATCTGGCCGTTATTCAGGGCCAGAGCGATAGTATGGCCATTGGCGCTCCAATCCGCGGCGAGAATATCTGCCTCGCCGCTGGTTAAGGATTTCCAGGGGCGAATGGTGGGCAAGACCTGCCGGAGCGTGTCCCGAATTTCCAGATTATCGCCGGCCTCTTGATTGGCTTCCAGGGCCAGCAGTAAGCTCAATTCGGAATCAATGGGCAAAACGTTGAGGGCTTCGGCGGCAACGCGGCGACCTTCGGCGATGCGGCGGGCCTCTTCCGCCTCGATGCTGCGGGTGATGGCCCACCAGGTACTCAGGCTCAGAATGGCAATAACCACCACCGCGGTCACAGCCACCCGGCGCAGCCAGCGATGGCGAGCCGCCCGGCTCTGGCGCAGCAGCTCTTTGGCATCGTCATTCAACACCAAAAAGGCTTCCTGGCTGTGAATAATATCGTACTTATCGCGGCTCAGAACCGTTTTGTAACGCCGGAACGACTCAACCTCGCGGTCCAGCAATTCCTGGGCCGCTTTTTGAGCCTGTACTTCGGGGTCAACCGCAATTTCGGTCAACAGGTAATCGTGGGCCAACTCATAAGCCGCACTCCGGCTTTCTTCATCCTCTTCCACCCGCACCAGGCGGCCTTCGACCAGTTCTTCCAGGACTTCTCCCAGGTTTTGGGCGCTGGTCAGGTAGAGGGCTAAAGCGGTGGACAGTTCATCATGCCGCCGCCGGATGCGCCGGTGGTCTGAGGAGACCAGGGCCATGAGCAGTTGCCGGGCCAGTTCTCGTTCTTTGTCGCTCAGGTTTCGTTTCAAAACCCGGTTTAAATGGCTACGCAAAATTCCCCGCGCCCCACCCTCGACCTCATACATTTCCAAAGTAATGACCGGCGGCAGGCTGGCGTCGGCGGCCTGTCGCTCTTGAAGCTGTTCAAACAGGGCCGAGCAGACCAGTTGAATGTGAGGCGGAGACAATTCGCCGGACTGGTGTTCGAGATTGGCGTCCAGGTCAACCAGCAATCTTTGAACTAAGGCCGGTTCGTAGGTGACGCCGCGCTGCCGGGCCGGTTCGACAATCACCTCGGTGGCTTCTTCGTAATTCAGGGCGCGCAGCAGGTAATCATTGGCAAAAGGGTTTTTGATGTGGGGACGGAAGGTGGCCAGGTTGCCAAAATATTCTTTGCGCATGGCCAGCACCCAGCGCACCCGCAAGCTCTCGTCTTCCAGACACTCGGCCAGTTGGGTGATAAAGTCGCGCCGGTTATCTTCGTCAAGCTGGGTAAAAAATTCCTCAAATTGATCCAGAAAAAGGTAAAGGTAACTGCCCTCACCCAGAATTTGGGTCACTCGATGCAAAAAATCGTAGAGCGAAGCCTGGGCGAGTCCCGGCGTCTGCTCAAGATTGGGCAGAATAGTCCGTTTGACCGCCAGCGCCGGGTTGGTTTTCCAGGGGCGGATATGCAGCGGCAAATCGCCGGTAGCCAGCAGCCGTGAAGCCAATCCTGCTTGCAGCAGCGAGGTTTTGCCGGCCCCCGACTCGGCGTGCAGGATGGTCAGGGGATTGCGCTCCAGGCAAGCCAGCACATGCTTAATGGCCTGGCTGCGGCCATAAAACAGGGCGGCATCTTCGAGGCGGTAGTCGAGCAGCGATTTGTAAGGGTTGGTGATAGTGGTGGTTTTGGGTTTTTGGGCCACCACCTGCTGCAAACGTGTTGCCAGGTTAACCACCGCTTCGGCCAACAGCGCCTGTTCCTGGTCGCGCTGCTTTTTGGCCTCTTCCACCGCCGAAAGGGCCTGGTTGACAATCAATTTAGCCCCAGTCCCGATAGCCACGTAACTGCCTTCAATATCGCCGACATTAATGCCTGCCCCTACCGCCAGGTTGAGCGGATCCAGCGCATCGGTCAGTTCATCCAGTGAAAGGCGGCCGGCGAGGGCGTCGTTGATCAAATCAATCGCGGTTAGGTGGTCGTCAAGCTGGTTGACCAGTTCCAGGGGAGCATTGCCGCCATATTTGGCCTCGCGCTCACGCAAGGTATTGAGGTTTTTGTGCAGCGTGGTTAGCTGCTCTTTAAGGTCGGCAATGGTTTCTTGATCTAACCCGGTATCAAGTTCTTCGATAGAAGCAGAGGTTGAAGTTAAGTTATTCATACGATCATTCCTCAATCTGGCGAGCAAGAAAAAAGATGCCAATGATTTTTAAGTGAGTCAAAGGCAGCAATTAGGGTTAACTTAGGTTAAAGTATAAGCAATAATCTCTTACCTTACCAGAGGCAAAAGTACATGGCCCACTGCCCAAAAGTACCTCTGCTTTTGGAGGTAGCAGAGCAGATTGTAAGGTTTGCCCATGCGGGCAATTACTTGGCTAACGATCGGCTATAGGGTTGAAGTTCGATGAGAAATGACAGAAAGGATGGGTTGGATCAGAATGCCGCGGTAGATGGCGCAAGACTCAGCGCGGGAGCAGATTCTTCATCAGGTCGAGTAAACACAACAGGGACAGGTCAAAAACCTATCCCTGCATTTGATGTTCTTTAATTGAGGGTGGCTGAAGGGGCTCGAACCCTTAGCCTCCTGGGCCACAACCAGGTGCTCCACCATTGAGCTACAGCCACCATAAGATTGAAGATAGTAGATGGGAGATAGTAGATAGCTCTATCTTTTTTCTATTTACTATCCACCAGCCTCTATCTACTGTCTTGTTCCATGCCGCATACGGGATTCGAACCCGTGTTACCGCCTTGAGAGGGCGGCGTCCTGGGCCACTAGACGAATGCGGCTTTTGCGATAAAACAGTGCCGAAGGTGGGAGTCGAACCCACACGAGGGCTCCCTCACTACGCCCTGAACGTAGCGCGTCTGCCAATTCCGCCACTTCGGCTTGTTTTTCCCCTTCGCTCACAGCGCCCAGGAGACTGTGGCAAACAACAGCAGGGATTTTACCTCAATCTTGCAGGAACGTCAATTTATCAAACCGGGAACTGAGGGAACTAAAGGAAATTAAAGTTCCCTCAGTTCCTTCAATTCCTTTAGTTCCCTTCCTCTCTCTCCCGCAATATCTTCATTTCCTCCTGAATGAAACTTTCCACCAATAATTTGTACATTTCCTCAATCACGTCGGGGTTCAGGCCATTAGCCTCGGCCAACTCGCGGCGGCGGCGCATCACCTCGGCATAGCGGACCGGAGCGCGAACCTCTTCGGGGGTCTTTTTGAAGTTGACCACCTGCCGCACATATTCGGCCCGGTGGCCGAGCAGCCGGATCACCTCGGTATCAATCAGATCAATGGCCGCTCGCGCCTCGGCCAGGCTGGCCACCTGGCGCACTGCAAGTTGCTGGCCTGGGGTGTCGGCATCAAAATAAGGTTGATACGGTTTGAGGTCCAGCACCGGTGCGCCATCTTGAGCATCCAGCCCGCTGACGTGCAGAACATTTCCTTCGATTTGCTCCAATCGCGCCACCGTTACGCCAATACGGTTGGGCCGGAACTGGCTACGGGTGGCAAACACGCCGCGCAAGGGGTTGTCGGGGTTGTGGCGCGGGTGAAGCTGCAAAGCAATCTCCTCCGGCTGCACCCGGTGGAAGCAGAACAGCACCACAATATCTGTCCCGCTTTCCAGGCCCAACAGGCCCCGCTCAAATTCGGGTTTGAGGATAATGCGCGAGGGCTGCGCCCGCATTTCATCAGCCGGGGTGTTGGTTTCAAATTTGCTCTTGACGTAGCCAATCGGGGCAAGGGTAAGGGTTTCGTTCATCGCTGAACTCCTCGGTTTTTGAGTGTTCCCTGATAATAATGGTCAATGGTGAATTGTCAACCTGCCGGGTCTTCACCTCCGGCTAACCCCTGAATATTGGTCATTCACCTTTATTGCATGGTACAATGCCGCCTGTTAGTCTGATGTTTTTAATGTCATTGCCAGGCCGTAGGCCGAAGCAATCCCATCATCGCGGACTGGCTTCGACCTTCGGTCTCGCAGTGACATGAACAGAGTTATTTTCAAGGGAGCGTTGTAAATGATTTACCTTGACGATTTACTTCAGGCCACCGCCGGCCAGCTTCATGGCCCGGCCCAGGCGACAGAATTTACCAGCTTCGCCTTCGACTCGCGCCGGCTGGAACCCGGCCAGCTTTTTTTAGCGGTCAAAACCGCCACCGGCGACGGCCACGATTTTATCGCCGATGCCGTGCGGCGCGGCGCAGCCGGGGTGCTGTGTGAATATCCGGCGTCATTGGCTAATCCAGCTGCGCCTGTCACCACGGTGATTGTGCCGGACCTCCAGCAAGCCATCACCGATTACGCCACCTGCATTCTCCAAAAATACCGGCCTAAAGTCATCGGCGTGACCGGCTCCAGCGGCAAAACGACGGCCAAAGAAGCGATTGCCGCCGTGCTGCAAAAGCGGTATCGGATATTTAAAAATTATGGTAGTTACAATGGCCGCTACGGGCTGCCCATAGCCCTGGGCGAGTTGACCCCTGACCACGAAGTGGCTGTGCTGGAAATGGCCTGCGACAGTTTTGGCGAGATCGCCGAATTGGTCCGCATCGCCCGGCCTGAAATCGGAGTTGTTACCACCATCAATCAAACCCATCTGGCCTACCTGGGCACGCTGGCCAACATTGCCAATGAGAAAGGCCGCCTTATCGAGAGTCTGCCTTTTACCGGCTCGGCCATTCTCAACGCCGACGACCCGCGGGTGGCCGGCATGGTTCCCCGCACCAAAGCCCGTATCCTCACCTTTGGCCTGTCGGCGGGGGCCGACATCCGGGCCACCGATTTAAAGGTGCGGCCCGACGGCTTGACTTTTACCTTACATTACGAAGGCCGCAGCTACCCCGGACAAACCCCGCTGCTGGGCCGTCACCAAATTTATCCTATTTTGGCCGCAATAGCCGTGGGGTTGACGCTTGAGGTCCCACCCGAAACCGCGCTGGCAGCCCTGGCGAAACTGCCCCGTGTGCCGGGCCGGTTGAACCCGCTCCCCGGCCAGAACGGCGCGCTTATCTTGGACGACACCTTCAACTCCAGCCCGGAAGCGGTGATGGCGGCGCTGGATACGCTAGTCGAACTGCCGGGCGCGCACAAAGTAGCCATTCTGGGCGACATGCCCGACCTGGGCGACATTGAAAGTGAAGCCCACCAGCAAATAGGGCAGTACGCCGCCACCCGCGTGCAGCGGCTGGTCACTCAAGGCGATATGGGCCAACAGATTGCCACTGCGGCCCGGATGGCCGGACTGGGTAAACATGCCGTCCATGTCACTTTTACCAGTGACGATGCTGCTGCGGCCGTGCAGGATTTGCTTTCGCCCGATACGGTTATTTTGGTCAAGGGTGGGGCCGGGGTGCGCCTGGAACGGGTGGCGCAAAAGCTGCTGGCTCACCCGGAACGGGACCGCCAGCAGTTGGTGCGGCAAGGCGCGGGCTGGGAGCAGGTTCGCGCTCGCCAGCCGGCCCGCCCCACCTGGGTGGAAATTAATCTGGACGCCATTGCCAATAATGTCCGTCTGCTGGCGCAACTGGCGGCCCCGGCCAAAATCATGGCCGTGCTCAAGGCCGACGCTTATGGACATGGGATGGTCAAAGTGGCGCGGACGGCGCTGAACAATGGGGCCAGTTGGGTTGGCGTGGCCACACTCGGCGAAGCAATCAACTTGCGCCGGGCCGGCATCGAGGCGCCCATTTTGGTGATGAGCTACATGCCGGCCTGGCAGGCCCACGACGCTATTGCCCACAACATCAGCGCCACCATTTTTACCGAAGAAATTGCCCGCGCTTTCACCCGCGCTGCCACCGATTTGAACCAGACTGCTCGCGTCCACGTGAAGGTTGACAGCGGGATGGGCCGCTTGGGCCTGCTGCCTCAGGATGTCCTGCCCTTTTTAGAGGCCATCCAGCGCCCCGGTCTGGAAGTGGAAGGCATGTACACCCACTTTGCTACCGCCGACGAGGCCGACCTGAGTTACGCCCGCGAACAACTGCGCCGCTTCCAAGGCTTGCTGGCCGAGTTGGACAAAGCCGGCCTGCGCCCGCCCCTGATTCACGCCGCCAACACCGCCGGTCTAATCAATCTGCCCGCAGCCCGCTTTGATATGGTCCGGCCCGGCATCGGCATTTATGGCCTGCCGCCCTCGGCTGCCCTGGCCTTGCCGCCGGAATTTCGCCCGGCGTTGGCCTTCAAAACAACGGTGGGGCAGGTCAAAACGCTGCCGCCCAACAGCCCGGTCGGCTATGGGGCCACGTATTACACCCAGGGAACGGAGACAATTGCCATTATCCCGGTGGGCTACGCCGATGGCTTCCGCCGGGGGCCGCGCACCTGGGGCGAAGTGCTGGTCAAGGGGCAGCGTGCCCCGCTGGTGGGCCGAGTCAGCATGGATCAGTGCGCTATCAATGTAACCCATATTCCCAATGTCCGCCAGGGCGACGAGGTGGTGTTGATTGGTCGCCAGGGCAATGAAGTTATTACGGCTGAAGAGGTGGCTGAACATCTGGGCACAATCAACTACGAAGTAGTCAGTGAGTTGTTGGCCCGTATTCCGCGAATTTCATAATCGTTGACCACCGATAAATTAAGCCCCGTTGTATTTTGTAGTCTTTTAAGCTATAATGTGGTTACAATGGTCGGGAGTAATGCCAATGTCGCAAATTATGGTGGGGATTAGAGAACTGAAAGCCCAGTTGAGTTACTATGTGCAGCAAGTCAAAGAGGGCGCTACCCTGGTTATCACCGAGCATGGCAAACCTGTTGGGCAGATTATACCTATGAAACCCTCCATAGAAACGCGAGCGCAAGAACTTGCTCAGGCTGGCTTGGTAGCCTGGAGTGGACGTAAATTAGGATTACTTACTCCGCCGGCTCAGGCTTCCACCGACCAAACTGTTGCCGAGTTATTACTCGAAGACCGAGAGTGATTCTCTATCTGGATGCCAGCGCCCTGGTAAAGCGATATGTGGCTGAAACCGGCTCAATCGAAGTTAACGAAGCTATTGTTGAGGCCGAACTTACCGGAACAGCCATCATCACCCGAGCTGAGGTAACCGCCGCCCTGGCTAAGTCAGTCCGAGTTGGGGCGCTCACCGCTGAAGACGCCTTAGCCGCTCTTCGTATCTTTAAAAATGAGTGGTTTGATTTGGTACGGGTACAGGTAACAGAGCTACTCGTAGCTAAAGCCGAGATGTTGGCCTGGGAGTATCAACTGCGAGGATACGATGCCATCCAGCTTGCGGCCGCGCTGGTGTGGCAAGAGGCCATGGGGGTCACAGTAATGATGGCGGTTTTTGACCAGCGCCTGTGGGCAGCCGCCAGGCAAGTAGGTTTAACCCCTTATCCTAAAGATTTGGCCGCTTTGCAAAAAGCAAGTTAATCAAGCTGATCTTTTTAGATGGGGTGGTGACGATGCATCCAGTAACTCAAACCAAAACAGCCATCATTTATCCTGAGTCGGATGGAACTCCTATGGGCGAAACTGATTTGCACATTAGCCTGCTGACCTACTTGCGCGAGGCCCTGCTCGATTATTTCCGCGATGAGCCGCAAGTTTACGTAGCCGCCAATCTGTTTTTGTACTATGAAGAAGGCAACCCGGCCGCCGTCGTTGCGCCCGATGTATTTGTGGTGCGCGGCGTGCCCAAAGGCAACCGGCGCATCTACAAACTGTGGGAAGAGGGTCAAGCCCCCCAGGTGGTCTTTGAACTAACCTCGCGCTCAACCCGCCTGGACGATTTGGGAACCAAGCGCGCTTTGTACGCTCTGCTCGGCGTGAGCGAGTATTACATCTACGACCCTTATGGCGACTACCTGGAACCGCGCCTGTGGGCCTATCACCTGGAAGTAAGCCAGGGGGTGGCGGAATATGTGCGGCTGCTGGACCCAATTGTTCACAGCCTGGCGCTGGGGCTGGACCTCATTCCCGAAGGCGATTTGCTGCGCCTGAGAAACAGTCAAACGGGTCAAAAACTGCTCACCCCCTTTGAAGCGCAAGCTGCTCACCGCGCCGCCGAAGCTGAAGCGGCCCGTCTACGCGCCGAACTGGAGCGATTAAAGTCGGGAAAAGCCAAAGATTGAAGAAGGGAGGTTGGAAGATTGGAAGGTTGGAAGATTGGTTAAGGTTTACCAGTCTTCCAACCTTCCAGCCTTCCCTAAAAAAGGAGCTATGAAATCAACCGAAGCTGTCCCCCTCGACCTTTCAACCATCCTGCCCGCGCTGCAAGCGATTGTAGGGCCGGAGCGTCTCTCCATAGCTCAGGCCGACCGCGCCCAGCACGCCCGCGATCAATCGGCCCATGCTGAGCACCTCCCCGATATAATTATTTGGCCCAAAACCACCGCCGAAGTCAGCGCCATTCTGTCCTGCGCTAATGAGGCTCGCCTGCCCGTAACTGCCTGGGGGGCAGGAACCAGCATTGAAGGCAACCCTATCCCGGTGTTTGGCGGACTGGTGCTCGATTTTCAGCAGATGAACCAAATTCTGGCCGTCCACGAAACCGATTTTCAGGTAACGGTTCAGCCGGGCATGCTGTATAAAGATATGAACAAGGCGCTGGCCCAGTATGGCCTCTTTTTTGCCCCCGACCCCGGCGCTAACGCCAGCATCGGCGGGATGGTGGCCAACAACGCCGCCGGGATTCGCACGGTGAAGTACGGCGCGACCCGCGACAACGTGCTGGCCCTGGAAGTAGTGCTGGCCAGCGGCGAGGTGCTGCGAACCGGGGCGCGCTCGGTCAAACAGTCGGCGGGCTACGATTTGACCCACCTGTTTGTCGGCTCGGAAGGGACGCTGGGCATTGTGACCGAAGCCACGCTCAAACTGGCTCCGCTGCCGGAACATTTCAGCGCGGTCATCGCCGCCTTTCCCACCGTCGAAATTGCGGCAGAGGTGGTCTTTGCCATCATCGGCTCTGGTTTGGGGCCGGCGGCCCTGGAATTGCTCGACCCCCAGGCCATTGCCATCCTCAACACCGAGGCGGATTTTGACCTGGCTGTAGCTCCAACCCTTTTTATGGAGTTCAACGGGCCAAGCGAAGCTTCGCTGGCTGAGGAACTGGCCCTGGTCGAGTCAATCTGCCGGGAAAACGAGTGCCGGCGCTTCCAATCCGGCGTGGGCAGAGAGGCCCGCAATCAACTCTGGCGGGCGCGTCACCGCTTTTTTGAAACCAGTCTGCGCTGTTACCCCGGCCAGGATTACCGCCTGACCGATGTGGCCGTGCCTATCTCGCGCTTTCCAACCCTGGTTGCCGCCGCCAACGAGATCATGACCCGGCTGGGCTGCCAGGGGAACATTATCGGCCACGCCGGAGACGGCAATCTGCACACGGCCATTTTCTTCCCACCCGACGACGCTCAGGCCCGCGCCCACGCCGACCAGGTTAACGATTACCTGGTTGAACGCGCTCTGGCTTTAGGCGGCACCTGCACCGGTGAGCACGGCGTTGGCCTGGGCAAACAGAAATATATGCTGGCCGAGCACGGGCCGGTGGCCTTAAAGCTGATGCGCCAGATCAAAGCCACCCTCGACCCGAACGGGATTTTGAATCCGGGCAAGGTGATTGCCTTAAATGTTTGAACGTTCAAGGTTAAAGGAAACCACGCCCGGCGCGTACAATGGAAAGAGTAAAACCTAGACCGAGTCAGGAAAGTTGAGCCAAAAAAAGACGATCTTTTTTGCCATTACTTTATTCTTGGCCGGCGTCTCGCTGGCCTGCCGTTTAGGGGAGTTTGTTTCAGACAGTCCCACCCCTACCTCAAGCCCCACCGTTCGCGTCGCTCGTTTTGCCACTCTGACCCCCACGCCTCACGTAGTCGCCCTGGTTTCGGTGACTCCGCTGGGCCTGGCGACCCCAACCCCAACACTATCCCCTACACCCAGCGCGACTCCTTCGCCTTCAGCCACCCCGACGCAAAGCCAGAACTCGCCCATTGCTACCCCTTTGCCCACCGAGCAGAGCGCCAGTGTCAGTGACCAAGTAGTTCCAGCCGCCACTGCCGCCACCCCTCCCACTGCTACCCCCCTGCCTTTACCAACCGCCACACCGACCCCGGCTGCGCCTCCGCCGCTTTCCGGGCGGATTGCCTTTCCCATTGACGACGGCCTGGGCCAGTACGACATCTGGATGGTCGAGCTGCCCAAAGGGGAGCCGTTTTTAGTGCTGCGCCGGGCACGCCAGCCCAACTTCTCCAACAGCGGGCAGTTGTTGGTCAACAATGAAAACAGCCCCAACGGCGAAAATCTGGGGCTGCTCGACGCCAGCAATACCTGGCTGGGCCTGGTCAGCGATGCCCCGGAAGATCGCCACCCCTTCTGGAGTCCTGAAGGCGACCGTTACGTTTTTGTCAACCCGCGCCTGCTGACGGATCCGTTGACCCAGCAGTACCTGACCCACCTGTTTATCCCCTGCTCGACCCGCCGGCCGCTGGAAGAAAACAGCGAAAGTTGTAAGGATACCGGCGGCAAAAGCAAGCTGGTCCCCGGTGATTATCCGGTTTGGACGAACGACTATCGGATTGCCTACGTCAACCATCAAAAAGGGCAGGAGGGCATTTACCTGGTCAGCGTGGGGGCGATTCCGCGAGAACATGCGAGCGATCCTGAACCGCAGCGACTTGTGACCGGCAGCGACGCCCGCCCCAGCGATGCCCAGGGCAACCAGCTCTTTTTCACCGCCGCCAGCCTGGCCCAAAATTGGGAAGCCCACGCCATCAATCTGGATGGAAGCAACCTGATTAATCTGTCCAACAGCCCAGACTCGCAGGACGGCCTGCCCACCGTCTCCCCGGATGGGGCCTGGGTCGCCTTTGTCTCGGATCGGGAGGAGCATTGGGGGATCTGGGTCGTGCCGATTTCAGGAGGGACGCCCCAGGAAGTGGTTAATTTGTCCAAAATCAACACCAATCCCAGTCCTTGGGGCAAAGAGGACCGCGATTGGACGAATGAGCGGATTACCTGGGGGCCGTAAGTATAACCGAGGACCGAAGACGGGGGACCGGCTATTTGCTCAAAACAAGGTCAAACGTTGAAAGTTCTAACGTGTAAAGCACTTGATCAACCAAGTGCAGCGCCGTGTAGAATAGCACTGTAACCGCCCAATCGAGATAATTTTCGCCGGCTTGCTGCAAGTAAACGGTTGTTTGGCGATTGTGTTCGACTTGCTGTTGATGAGCGCCAATATCAGGCATAGCGCAGGCTAGGGAAACGTAGAAAGGCGTCCACTGTCGTCAGGTCAACGGTAGTCAGGGGGTCACCCTCAGTGCGATCAATCAAGTAGGTGTCCAGGCCCAGTTCTGGAAAGGCTTGCATCAGCGCCAATTCGTGCTCATAAATCTGCTGGCGGTCAGCCTCGCTGGCCTGGTAAACCACCAGCCATACTTCCAGTCCATCAGCATGCCAATCGGCATAGATAGCTTCTACAACTTTCAGCGGCAGCAACCGCTCATAGAAATCACTCAATGGGTCTAAAAAAGTAACCCCCGCCTGCCGGGGATTGACAATTTTGGGCGCGAGAAGTTCCATGATTTGTCTCCTTATTGAAGGAAGTTTACCAACTTCCGGCGGCGTGTCAAACCTCAGCTCACGGCTACCAGGTCCCTATCTTCAACGCGGCGCGTCCACGTTCTATCCTCTATCATCCATCTTTTTCTCCGCCGAGCAGCCCCTTGAGGCTGTTATAAGCACTACGTCGAACCGAATCATCCACATGATTATCCTCAGCGAGAGTCAACAAGCTGGTCAGGATACGTTTATTGGCGCGGCCCGCCCGCTCTAGTACAACGCGGCGTAAATGACCCTACAGATCGTAGTGACGACTTTAGTCGTTTTGGGCAGGTTAAGCGACTAAAGTCGCCACTACAAACTGTAAACTTACTTCCGCCCAAGTGTACTAGTGATTCGGCGGCGGCGCTTCGAACCCCAACATTCTCGATACTATCACCAGCAAAGGCCAACAATACCTCAACTGCCTCATCGGCGCGGCCTAACTGTCCCAGGGCTTGAATGGCTTTGCTTCGAACAAAAGCATCCTCGGTTCTATCACAAGCCAGAGTCAACAACACCTCAGCTGCTTCGTCGGCTCGACCCAACTGCCCCAAGGATGCAGCGGCATCGCATCGAACCAAAGCGTCAACACGACTATCCCCGGCCAGGGTCAACAAGCGGGTCAAAATATCTTCACGGTCCCAGTCCAACTGCCCCAGCGATTCTGCGGCGGCACATCGGAGCCAAGCATCTATGCGACTATCGCCAGCCAGGGTTAACAACACCTCAGCCGCTTCGTCGGCTCGACCCAACTGCCTCAGTGATTTTGCAGAGTCGAGTCGAACCAAAGCAGTGACATTACTATCCTCAGCTAAGGTCAATAGGCTACTCAAAATATATTCATCGGCTCGACCTAACTGTCCCAGCGCGTGAGCGGCGGCACTTCGAACCCAAGCGTCCACGCGATTATCACCAGCCAAGATCAACAACACCTCAGCTGCTTCATTGGATCGGCCCAACCACCCCAATAATTCGGCGGCGCGGCGTCGAACCCCAGCATCCATCTGACTATCACCAGCTATGACTAACAACACCGCAGCCGATTCATCGGCTCGCCCCAATTGCCCCAGGGATGCGGCGGCATTGTGTCGAACCCAAGTATCTACACGGCTATCGCTAGCCAAGGCCAACAAGGGCGCAGCCACTTTATCGGCTCGACCCAACCACCCCAGTGCTTGGGCAGCATCGCCTCGAATCTCAGCATTCACAGTGTTATCGCCAGCCAAGGCCAATAAACCGGTCAGTATAAGTTCATCGGCTCGACCTAACTGTCCCAGCGCTTGAGCGGCGGCACTTCGAACCAAAACGGCCACACGGCTATCCCTGGACAGGTCCAATAAACCCGCTGCGGCCTGAGCATCGCCCTGGAGCGTACTTAAAACAGTGATCGCCTCACGCTGTCCCAACTCTTTAGAACGGGCAATTGTTAGCAATTTATCCACAATTTCACTGTGCAAATCGGCATCCACCCGTACCCGATCGGCCAGAGTGCGGGCGGCCAGAAACAGGTGGCGATGGAGCACAGCTTCGTATTGATCCGTGCTCTCAAAAATACGGCGGACCAAGGCTGTGGGATGTTTGCGGAATTTATTCAGGCTGCCCAGGAGGAGTAAAATAACCTCACGCCAGGCTGGGTGGTGCAGGTATGGCTGGATGGCGGCCCACAGATCGTCAATACTGTCGGCATGTTCGTATTCAAGATAAGCCGCCACCAGGTACTCTTGAAAGGTCAGGTGGGCAAAGCTGTAAATGCTTTCGCCCCGCTCGACCAGCAAGCCGGTGCGGGCTTTAATCATGGTAATGAACGCTTCGGCTTCTTGGGCGGCGCTGCGTTTATCCAAGTTGAGCTGCGGGTCATCCCGTAAAAAGCGGGCAATCTGGGTGCGCAAGTCGCCTTCGGCCACCTCGCGGGCGCGGCCCTGGCCACCGCTACCTTCCAGGGGTTGGGTGTGCAGCCAAAAGGCCAGTTGTTCCAGCAAATGCCGCCGCCGTTGGTAATAGGGGCGTTCTTTATCGGCCAGGGTCAGCCGCTTGACTTGTTCCCAGGTTTCGATTAAGGGGTCACACATTTATCGTACAGCTTCACCCGCTCGTGGGGCAGTTCGGCCTCGATGCGGTGAACCAGGGCCATAATGGTCAACATGAGCGGGTTGGCGGCCAAATCTTTGAGGCGCGGCTCGCGCAGGATCGTTTCGATCAGGTGGTTGGCCTGTCGCTGGGCAGCGGCCGGTTCCTTTTCGCGGGTCGCGTACCACTTTTGCACAAAACGGCGGATGTCGTCGTCGCTAAAGGGCAGAACGGTGTGGTGGATAAAGCTGCGCCGGTCGAGCGGGGCTTCTTCGTAACCGACCAGACGCGAGGTAATGAGGTAGCGGTTGCGCGGATAGCGACCGGCCAGGCTGGCTACCGCCGCCGTCACCTCGCGGCGTAGGCCGGCCCCGCCCAACTCGTCCAGTCCATCCAGGCAAAGACAGCATTGACCCTGTTCTAACTCAGCTTCAAAGAAACCAGGCGACAGGTTAAGCAGCAACTGCTCGTGAGCCTGGGTGTAAAGATAATCCAGCAGCGAGTAATCGCCGGGGTGATTGGCTTGTTTGGCCACGTAATCATACAAGCGGACAAAAATGGGCAGGCGGGTCTCATCGCCGGGCAGGTCCAGCAGGTCGCAGCGGTTTTGGGCAAAGGCCAGGGTGATGTATTTGAGCAAGGTTGTTTTGCCCGCGCCGGGATCGCCCAGGACAATCAGTTTGGTGTGTTCCCGTAAGGCTTCATTGACGGAAACACGGCGTTTGCTGGTTTGGTGGGGTAATCCGGCGCTTGGCCATAGATGGTCAATTATAATCCGTCCATCTACTACTACTGTTTTGAGCAATTCCACTGGTTCTGAAACTATTTCTATTTCAGCTTGCAAATTGATAAAAATCTCATTCAGATGCAAGGCATGCCGATCTTTCAACTCAGGGATGCCAACAAAGTCGAGGTCTTGATGGCGGTCAATCATCAGTTCGATGTAACGGGCGCGAAGTTCGGCGGAGGTGGGGATGGTATCACCTTCAAAATAGGGTTGGTGTTTTTCGTACTTGGCTGGGTTTTGGGCTTTGGCCCAGGTCAGGAGAACTGCAAGACACTCTTGCCGTTCGGCAAATTCGAGGAGACGCTGGACAATAGCTTTTTTGCCGCTCAGGTCGGCCAATTCATGATGAACCGGCTTGAATTTGGGCGTGTCAAGACAGAAGGCGCGGAGGTCTTCTTCGAAAAAGCCTTCGGTCAGAAGGGTACGGATATTGGCCAAGTTTGGAGGCATCAATCCCTCCGGCTGTCTGCTATCTGAACATAGCGGGGTTTTTCAACATCACGTCGTACAACATCCGCTTCCACGATTCCGCGGCGGCAGAATCGCCTTCGGCCTTTAAAATGTCGCTCCAGGTCGCGGCGTAACCTTGAAATTCAATCGAAGTGAATTTGCGGCTCTCATCCAGCGGCAGCAGCATCTCTTTGGCTTCTTTAAGCTGGCGGCGGTGCAGGTAGGTTCGGGCTAAGTTGATCCGGGGCATAGCATAATCGGGAAATTTTTCCAGAGTTTGCCGCATAAGGGTTTCGGCGGTAGCTTCATCGCCCAGGTGAACATAGGCTACTGCCAGGTTCAGGTAAGCTTCTCTGGCGCGGGGTTCGCGCTCGATGATGCGCTCAAAGGCCGCTTTGGCCTCTTTAATCCGGCCCTCGCGGAGCATGATAGTCGCCTCAGCCAACTCATCAGGGATGCCCGGCTGATAGTTGTGATCAATCTCGTCGCTGATGGTAAAAGATCGAAGTTGGACGCCTTTAGGGAGTCGCCTTCTAGCCGGCGGCCCGCCTTTGTTTCTGCGTTTATCTTTACGGTTGTGCTTGGATTTTGGCATATTTATTCGCCTTTGTTAAAAGGGTTATTCTCATTATACCCGAAGATTGAACGCTATCAATCCTTCCTTCATCCTTCATCCCTCATCCTTCCTCCTTCTTAACAATCCCATACGCCCGCAGCACCGGCGGGCTGAACAGCCAGATCAGGCCCAGGATGGGTTGAAACAGCGGAAAATAGCCGTAATCCGCCCCAAAGTGCCGCCAGACCGTCCGGCCAATCAAATCGGGGTGGGTGAAGCTGAGGGTGCCGACGACAAAGGTGAGGAAAGTTTCAAACCCCAACAGTCCCACGGAGACCCACCAGGCCCACTTGCGGCGCACGGCAAAGCCGATGGTCGCACCGAGATAACAGCTAGCCGCCACCGCGCTCAGGGCCGGCGGAAGATAATAGGTCACATCCGGCCTGAAGAACAGTTGAAATACTGCCCGCGCCCCGGTCGAAAGGGCCAGCACCGGGTAGGAAATCGCCAAAATGATGCCGGAAGCGTAGGCGATGTCCGACATCACCCCTTCGCTTTTTGGTTTGGTTTGACTTTGTTGTTTTTCCATAAAACGAAAACTAAACCAATTTACGATTTTGGATTTACGATTTCGTGTTTCTAATCGTAAATCGTAAATCGGCAATCGTAAATCATCCTTATTCTCTTCTTGGCCGGCGCTCGCGGCGTTCGCGGCGGGCCTCGGCGGAACTGGCGGCGGTGGGGTCGCCGGGGGCGGCGGGTTGACGGTTGGCCTGAATCCAGGTCAGACAGTTCTCGTCATAGCCCATAAAAACGTCGGCGGCCTGGATGGCCTGCTTGATTTCGTGCTCGATGGGGTTAGTGATGGCGCTGGTCAACCCGTTGGAAATGGCCATGGCCAGAAACACGCCGTTCAGCGCCGGGCGATTGGGCAAACCGAAGGAGACATTCGATGCGCCGCAGCAGGTGTTCACTCCCAGTTCATCCCGGCAGCGATTGAGGATACGGAAAACCGAGCGGCCCGCGCTGGCCATGGCCCCAATTGGCATTACTAATGGGTCAATCAACACGTCGGCTTTGGGGATGCCGTGATCCATGGCCCGCTCGACAATCTTTTTGGCGACGGCAAAGCGCACATCCGGGTCTTCGCTGATGCCGGTCTCATCGTTGCTGATGCCGATAAAGGCGCAGCCATACTTTTTAACCAGCGGCAGCAGCCGCTCCAGCCGCTCATCTTCGCCGGTGATCGAGTTGAGCAGGGGTTTACCCTGCACGGCGGCCAGCCCACGTTCCAGCGCCTCGATAATCGAGGAGTCAATAGAAATGGGCACATCTACCACCGACTGCACCAGTTGAATTGCTTCGGCCAAGATGGCCGGCTCGTCGGCCAGGGGGATGCCCGCGTTCACGTCGAGCATGTGCGCCCCGGCTTCGACCTGGGCGAGGGCATCGCTGCGGACGCGCTCGTAATTGCCGGCGGCCATTTCGGCGGCCAATAATTTGCGCCCGGTGGGGTTGATCCGCTCGCCGATAATCACAAAGGGCCGCCCCGCACCAATAACCACTTCTTTGGTTTTTGAACTGAGGATGGTGTCTACCACAATGGAAACTCCTTATTCAGGATTTTTATCGAATTTTGCCGCTAATCATAGAGCAAAGTTGGCCGTTGTCAAGCTATTGGAATTTGGTTGCTGGTAGGTTAGGATGGTGTTATAATAGCTTGCCCGTTAGACTTGGAGTGTTTACCAATGGAGGCGATGAGGCGTGAGGCGAAGAAATCATCGCCTCCTCGCCTCACGCCTCATCGCGTCTATTAAGGAGGAGTCATGCCCTGCTCATCGCGCCGCATCGTTTGGCCTATCACGCTGCTCACCCTGATCCTGCTGGCAATAACCGCCTGCTCCGGCGAAAATCCTGCGCCTATCGAAGTTGAATCCAGCCCCACCCCCGAATTGCAGGTGGTAGTTTTTGCGACCGAAGCCCCCACGCCTACCCCGACCGCGACCACCCGCGCCCCTACCCCCACTGCCGCGATGGGGGCCAGCACGGCTGAACCTACGGCAGCCGCCAGTAGCGGCGACCAATCCGCGCCCCTCAACCGCCCGCCCGATATTAACCCACTGACTGGTCTGAAAGTAGACGACCCGGCGCTGCTCAAACGCCGCCCGATAATGGTCCGGGTGGGCAATGATCCAGGGGTACAACAGGTGGGGTTGGAAAAAGCCGATATGATTTACGAGGAAATTGTCGAATGGTGGGTGACTCGCTTTACGGCTATTTATCTCAGTCAGGACCCGGAGATCATCGCCCCAATTCGCTCGGCCCGGTTGATCAATCTGCAATTAGTGCCCCAATATGGCGGGGCGCTGGCCAACTCCGGCGGCTCGGACCAGGTGCGCTGGGAGCTGTCGCAGGCCGCCGACCTGGTCAACCTGGACGAATTTTTTAGCCCGCAGCCTTACTTTTACCGCGAAAATGAAGGCTGGCAGACTCGCCTGGCCTTCGACGCTGCCACCGCCCGCGAGTATATGGACGGCGAGGATTTGGAAGCCGATGTCAAGCTGCGCGGTTTTGTTTTTAGCCCCAAGATCGAGGCCAAAGATTTGCCCCAAGAGGCAGTGGGCCAGGCCAAAGAGGCCATTATCCCTTATCCGCAGCAGACTAGTGAAGTGAAGTGGGAGTATGACTCGGCCAGCGGGACTTATTTACGCTGGAAAACGGGCGAGCCGATGAACGACTTCGACGGCAAGCAGCTAACGGCCAGCAATGTCATCATCTATTTTGCCGAGCACGCCGAAACCGATATTGTCGAAGACAGCAACGGCGCGACCTCGATTCGGATTGTGGTTAATGGGTTAGGCACCGCCTGGCTGCTGCGCGACGGTCAAATATTGAAAGGAAATTGGGAAACAAACGGCCTGGAAACCCCCAATTTTATTTTCAACGACGGCCGGCCTATGCCGCTCAAGCCAGGCAACACCTGGGTAGAAGTAGTTCCGCTTGATTTTGAGATCGAGATTGACGGTGTTGCCCACACCCGCCTGAGTGACGCCAGCGGCAAAGCCAGTAGCAGTGACGAGCCGGAAGAAGAGGCAACGGACGAACCGGAGACAACCGTCACCCCGACCTCCACCCCCATCGGCGCTCGACCTGCCGCAACTCCAACGGCTGAAGAGTAGACAGTAAACGGTAGACGGTAGACGGGGAAATTCTTGCCTTCCCGGAGTCCAAAGCTTGCTTTGGTAGAGCGTGGAATAACCACTGCTCTGCGTTCATATTCTCAAAGGTGAGTTTTGCCCACCTTAACCGCACTTTCGATAGCCCGTCCCTTGCTCGAACAATTGGTGGCTCGCCCCTTCGAGGGGTGGGTGTTGGGCCGATTTGAACGGGCGATTAATCTGGCAGACGCCGGCGGCTGGGTCATCGCCCTGACTTCGCCGGAGCTGGGTCAAGGGTCATTCTCGGTGGTGGTCGCTGCCAGTTCTGATTTCTTTAATGAATTTGCCGTCGGACAGCAGGTTAGGGCTGACCAAGACGGATTGACTGTCGGCAGGTGGTATCTTGACTGGAGCACCGCCGCAATCTGGGAACCAAAATTAGCTCCCCCCTCTCAGCCGCTTCAGCTCGACGCAGCTATTATCCAGCTTCTCAAACCTTACACCCATTGGCCTGACCCGGCAGAAGTCAACACTGCGCTCAGGCAGCGTTTGGGACAAGCGGCGGCTCAATTCACCCAGGCGATTACTGACCATCAAACAGACGCGAGACGAGTCGCTCAGGCCGCCGCTCTATTGGCCGGATTGGGCAACGGCCTGACTCCGGCGGGTGATGACTATTTGGTAGGGGCCATGGCCGCTTTGTGGCTGGACAACTTAAAGCCTTTGCTGCCTGAGATTGCCAAAGCTGCTGTTACCCAAACAACCACTTTAAGCGCCGCGTTTTTAAGGGCAGCCGCGCGAGGCGAGTTTATGGAACCCTGGCACAATTTGGCTCAAAGCCTTTCCGCCGGAGATGTCAAATCATTGAGCCTGGCCTTAACCCAGGTGGCTCATTTTGGGGCCTCATCGGGGCGGGACGCATTGGCCGGTTTTGCCACAGCCATATTAAGCCTGCAAGAATAGAATGGGGAGAAACTCGGGTAAGTAGTCTCAGTGGATCCAAATTTGAGGCGCCAGCACGCCCACGTGCGACGATGTTCGGTACGTGGGCGTGCCTCACTCCTCGGAAAATTGGCTCTACTGAGACTCAGTAGAGCGTATAGATTCCGTAGCGTTATCGTTAAGTAGGGATTTGAATCCTATGTTATAGTTGACGTGTTGAGATAGTCAGCAAGATTATCCGACTTCGAAATGTTCCAACTTAGGCCATAAGGCATGTTCATCTTCTCCTCCTTTTTGGAAACCCGGCGTTAGCGCCGGGTTTCTTTTTTCCCGGACTAAAATTATAAAATAGGCAATTGGTACTTAAAATTTTAAGTTACTCACTTTATGACGAGTTAATTTAAAATAATTGTTAGGGTCAACAAAATGTTGCGACGATTATGTTAATCACATCAGCCAGATCCGATGGGCGAACTCGTTAGGTGACAATCCAGGAATAGGCAAGCCTTGATGGGGACGGTCGTTGTACTGGGTGAT